>Ga0194126_10004094_pt1 | contig 22491 bp, 20 predicted proteins | sample TA2KigC150mmetaG_FD_148641 | JGI IMG/M metagenome (GOLD analysis project Ga0194126, IMG submission 148641) | Freshwater microbial communities from Lake Tanganyika, Tanzania - TA2015035 Kigoma Deep Cast 150m | ecosystem: Environmental > Aquatic > Freshwater > Lake | place: Tanzania: Lake... | reverse complement strand
GCGCTCCGGCATGCCGGCCGATTCCGGCGCATGTTCCGAGACACGCGTTGAGTACTTTCTGACCGAGAACGTGCCCGACCAAACCTGCACGATGTGCCGCAGCACCGGAGCCGGCAACCGTATACAAAACTTCATGAAAGGAATATATGACCGCCTGCGTTGAAACAAACCGTGTACCTCTGTATGCTCTCTGCATACTCATTTTTCTGGTGTGCATGAGCGCCTGCGCGCCCGTGCGAATACCGGCGCCGTCTTTGCCGCCGTCAGCGCCTGCGCCGGTTCCGGAGCGGCCCGCTCCTCCGGCACCCCTGCCGGAGCCGACGCCTGTGCCTGTGCCTGAGCCCCCGCGCCATACAGCCTCCCTGCAGCTGACCGACCAGGGCCGCATATTAGTTGAGCACAAAAGCTTCGATGACGCCATCAGGGTTCTTGAACGCGCGATCGCACTGAATCCTCGCAACGGGGAAAACTACTACTACATGGCCGAGGCCTGGCTCGGCAAGGGCAGCGCCCGGCAGGCAGGGGAATTCAACCGGCTCGCCGGCATGTACCTTGTCGGATCACACTGGGAACAGCGCATAGAACAGCAGCGCCGGGCGATTGAAGGAAGTGAGTAACAGTCTGGAGTTGGGAGTTGGGAGTTGGGAGTTGGGAGTTGGGAGTTGGGAGTTCAAGGTTCAAGGGTTTGGGTTTAACGTTGAACTTATAAACATTGAACATTTTTTCTGATTCCTGTTGACACCGCCTTCAGTTTTTTTATATTTTTCCCGCATACAGCAGATTACTGTTACGTTGTGTGAGAGCTCATGACACCTGAGATTATTATCGTACTGTCAATTCTGCTCGGAGCCGTCATGCTTTTCATGACCGGCCTGATCCGAATGGATCTGACCGCCCTGCTTGTGCTGCTGGCGCTGGCCTTTACCGGACTGGTCGACACCAACCAGGCCCTTGCCGGGTTCGGCAACCCGGCCGTCATTACCGTGCTTGCAATGTACATTCTGTCCGCAGGCCTGAGCCGCACCGGCATTTCAAGCGTCATCGGCGCTCAACTGCTCAAGCTGGCCCGGAAAAGCGAGCGCCGTCTGACGGCCCTGCTGATGACGGTCACGGCGCTATTGTCAACCTTCATGAATATAACCGGCATTGCGACCATGTTTTTGCCGATTACGCTTGAGCTGGCCCGGCGCACGCGACAGCCGGCCTCACGCCTGCTGCTGCCCATGTCCTACGGCTGCCTGCTGGGCGGCTTTCTCCTGCTGATCGGCACCACCAGCAATCTGGTGGTGCGCGACATCATGCGCCAGGCAGGCTATACACCGCTTGGCATGTTCGACTTCACTCCCGGCGGCATGGTGATCCTGCTTGTCAGCGTGCTGTATATGACGTTCATCGGGCGCCGCTTTCTGCCTGCACGCCAGACCCCGCAGGTGCTTTCCGCCGATGACGCACACGAAACCAGCGCTGCGCACTATGCACTCGAAGAGCGCCTGGCAATGCTTGCCGTTCCTCATGACAGCCCGCTTGCAGGCAAAACCCTGATCGAAAGCCGCATCGGCCGGGCGCTGGATCTCAACATTCTGAGCATTCAGCGCTCAAATGGGGGCAGGCTGCCGGCCGAACCGCATGCAGTGATCGAAGGCGGCGACCAACTGCTTGTACTGGGCCGGCTCGAGCGCATTGATGAAATCAGCCGCAAGCCGATGTTTGACATCGAGTCTGACCTGCCCGCGCTGGAGCGGCTTCTGAGCGGAGCTTGCGGCCTGGCGGAATTCGCAATATCCCCGGACTCGCCTTTTGCCGGAAAAACTCTGGCTGCAGCAGAACTGCGGCGCGATTATGCCGCTAACGTGCTGGCAATCCGACGGGGAGACACACTCTACCGAAGCAGTCTGCAGGACATGCTGCTGCATCCGGGTGACATTCTGCTCGTTCACGCGCCGGATGAAAAGCTCGAAAACCTCAAAGCCCTGCCGGGCTACCAGTGGATTACCACCCGGGATATCGGCAGCTACGGACTTGATGAGCGTCTGCTGTGCATAAGGATTCCGCAGGATTCACCCCTGATAAATCGCAGCCTGGCGGAAACCAGACTGGGTGCGGCATTCGGGCTGACCGTTCTGCGGATCAAACATGCAGATGAGGAATGGGCTCAGCCGCATCCTTCCATGCTTCTGCAGGCAGGAGACCTGGTGATCGTGAGCGGACGCCCGCTTGACATCGAAATTCTCAGAGGCCTGCAGTCGCTGGCAGTCGAGCGCCACGTACAGGGACACCTGCAGGAAATCACCGGCGGACCCGTGCAAATCGTCGAGGTCATGCTGTCGCCGTATACAACGCTGTCAGGCAAAAGCCTGCGCGACCTTGACTTCCGTGAGAAATACGGTGTGTCCGTGCTGGCCATCTGGCGCGGCCAGCGTTCTCATCGCAGTGGACTTGCGGAAATCCCGCTGCAGTACGGCGATGCGCTGCTGTGCTACGGCCCGCAGGAAAAGCTGAAGGCCATGGCGAAAGAGCGTGATTTTGTTGTGCTGAACATGGATATGCAGGAAACACCGCGCCTCAAAAAAGCGCCGCTTGCGGCCGCGATCATGCTGGGAGTCGTCGTTGCCGCAATCGCGCTTGATGTGCCGATCTCCATTGCCGCGCTGGCCGGCTGCGTTCTGATGGCACTGTGCGGTGTGCTGAACATGGATGAAGCCTATCAGTCCGTTGAGTGGCGGCCGATATTTATTATTGCGGCCATGCTGCCTCTGGGCACTGCCATGCAGCAGACCGGCACAACCGACCTGCTCGGTAATTTCGTTGTGCAGGGCCTCGGCCCGTACGGAGAATCCGGCATTTTTCTCGGGCTGATGGCATTCACGCTGTTTATAACCCAGTTTATACCCAGTGCCGCGGTCGCCGTAATCATGACCCCGATCGCACTCAATACCGCCCACAATCTGGGCATCGCCCCGCAGGCCTATGTGCTGGGAATAGCCTATGTGCTGGCAGCATGCTTTATCAGCCCGGTCGCCCATCCTGCCAATCTTCTGGTCATGAGCCCGGGCGGGTACCGCTTCAGCGACTACGTTAAACACGGACTGCCCTTTGCCCTGATCGTCATCGCAGTCAGCGCCCTGCTGCTGCCGGTTCTTTTTCCCTATCGGTAACCGGGTTGAGTCAGTTCGGAGTTGGGAGTTCGGAGTTCGGCAAGCTCAGATTTATCGTTCACCGTCCAAGGTTGATGAAGTCGCAAAAAGTCCGGGTTGTCTTTTACCCGCCCCCCATTTGATTTTTTTACCATAGACTGCTATGCAATACAGAGTCGCAAAAACAACATGTACGGGGTAGCGCATATGCGCTCATTCATGAAAATCATCATTGCCGCTGCTGCCGCAGCCGCCCTGGCTGTCATCGCACTGGCTGTTTTTGCAAAAATCATTATCACGCCCGAACGTATTCGCGAGGCTGTTGTGCCCGCGGCTGAAACCGCCCTGAACCGAAATGTGCAGCTGGGCGATATTTCGATCCGTTTTTTTTCAGGAATTATCCTGCATGATCTTCTGATCATGGGGCACGGCAGCGACGAAGTGTTTCTCAGTGTCTCGCAGGCTTCCCTGCGCTACCGCTTCCTGCCCCTGCTTTCGCTGCAGGTAGTAATCGATGAACTGCAGCTTGAGGAGCCCCACATCACGATAATGCGGCTGCCCGACGGTACCTTCAACTTCAGCGATCTTATCGCTGCGGACGGCGCAACGGTCCCGGCCACGCCGCGCCGGGAAAAAACCGCGCAATCAGGCGGCCTTCCTGTAAGCCTGACGATCGCCACCGTGCGACTCACCAGGGGCAGCGTTCTTTTTATCGACAAGGGCCCCGGCACTGCAGCTCCCGTTCAGCATCACATCAGCGGGCTCACCATCGCAGCCAGGGCCATTACACCCGACGCAGCGTTTCCCTTTGAACTTGCCTGCCGTCTCAATGATGCGGCACTCAGGATCGAGGGCCGCGCTGACATGCGCAGCCGGTCGGCAAGCGCCCGTATTGACCTTACAAACCTCGACGCAGCCGCCTTGATGCCCTATGCCACCGATGTGATCCCGGGACGCCTGCACAGCCTCACGGCCAACCTCCACGCGAAGCTTGAGGGCGATGCCAATCAGATCTCGGCCAGCGGCATGCTCGAACTGCGCGACATCGACATCCTTCTCAACGACCTGCCTGAGGCTCCAATCAGCAAGGCAGCCCTGAGTGCTGAGTTCGATATTGCGGCCGATCTGAATGCATCCGCTGTGCAGCTGCGCTCAACCCGTCTCACGTATAACGGCATCAGCGCCCTGGCAGCCGGCCGCATTGAGCAGCTTGACAGCAATCCTCTGCTCTCGCTTGACGTTTCAGCTCCCGGCCTCAGCGTTGCGGCCCTGATGGCCGCGCTGCCCCCTGAACTTGTCGCGGAAGCCTCCGCGATGAATCCATCCGGCAGCCTCGACATTCAGGCCCGGCTCGAAGGACCTGCTGAAAGCGCCGCTGTACTCAAAAAAACCGAGATTCGCCTGCGCGAAGTACAGGCCACGCTTGGTGGCATGCGCCCGGTCCTGAGCGGCAGCCTGCAGCTCACGGACGACCGGCTTGTATCACAGGACCTCATGCTCGATGCAGCCGGCAGCCGGGCATCAATCGAGCTGACAGCGGAAAACCTGTTCGACACGCCTATCATAACCACGCAGCGAATCAGCGCCGAACGCTTTGATATTGATGCCCTTTTTACGACATCAACAGCAGGCGGCAGAAGCGCCGGCTCAAAAAAGAGCGCTCCGCAACAGGAGAAGTTGAAACCTGCTGAGGAGATCGGGCCGTTTGACCTGCCCGTTCGCGCGGACGGCACTGTAAAAATAGCCCGTGCCGTATATAAGGGGCTCATAATCAATGATTTTGATTGTGTTTACCGTCTTGCCGACAACGTTCTGACGGTTGATAACATGACCGGCAGCTCTGCAGGAGGATCGTTCAGTCAAAGCGGCCGCGTTGATCTCGGCCGCAGGGGTCTGGCATATAAAAGCACACTCAGCGTGCAGGGTCTGCAGGCCGACCCCGTACTATCGGCATTCCTGCCAGGCACAAAGGGAAAACTTTTCGGCAGTCTCAACCTTGATCTTGCTGCCAGCGGAACCGGCACACTGACTGATACCTTCAAAAAAAATCTTGAATGCACATCGCAGATCGACCTTACAGACGGACGCATTACCGGCCTGGGCCTTGCAAAAAGCCTTGCTGATTTTCTCAACCTTAATGAGCTGCGCGAACTGCGCTTCAGCAGGTTCGGCGGAACGGTCAACATAGCCCGGGGACAGGCACGCCTGGATACTGAGCTGAACGGAGACGATGTTCGCATGCGGCCGCAGGGCGTGGTCGGGCTCGACGGTTCGCTGGATATTGATCTCAATGCTGCACTGAGCCCGGCGATCATGAAAAAGCTCGACAAACGCGACAGACTCGCGCTGGTGTTGACCGACAATCAGGGCTGGGGCCGGCTGCCTATAACGATTGGCGGAAGCCTTGACCGGCCGCGTTTCAGTCTGGATGCCGCCGGATTGAAAGAACAGGCCATCGAGAACCTGCAACAGCGGCTCATCGAGCGTTTGGTGCCGAAGGAAAAGCCTGCAGCCGATTCCGGTGTCGAAACGCAGCAGAACCTGTCGCCGGCGGCACCACCGGAACCAGAGCCGCAGGCACGCCAGAAGACGCACAAAGACCGTAAAAAAAAGCAGCGTCAAGAGCGACGCGAGCTGCTTGAGGACACGTTGCGCGATGTTCTCAGCCGCTGAGCGCATCTTCTGCTCAATAAAATTATCGAAAGCCTCCCTGCCGTCATGTGCCTGATGCTTATCGCCTGTAACTGTCATCCGGACTACCGGCTGGTGCTGGCCTCAAACCGCGACGAACTCTACTGCCGGAAAACTGACCCGCTCGCTTTTCGCGGCCACGGCACCGACATGCTCTGCGGCCTTGATCTTGAAGGAGGCGGCACATGGCTTGCAGCCGCACGCTCTGGCCGCATAGCAGCGCTGACCAATGTACGCGAGCCGGGCCGGATGAGGGCAGACGCACCGTCGCGCGGTTTGCTGGTTTCAGGATGCGCTGCTTCTGATCAGCCTCTCGATCAAATTTTGGAAGCACTTATGCGGCAGCCTGACCAGCATAACGGCTTCAACCTTATTGCAGCGGACCGCACCGGGATGTATTACTGTTCAAACCGCACCGGCTCTGTCTGCAGACTGTCTGACGGACTCTACGGTCTGAGCAATCACGGGCTTGACACACCCTGGTCTAAAGTCAGCCGTGCCAGAGAACTTATTGCCGGCGTGCTGGCCAAGCCCGGTGAGCTTGATACCGAGGCACTGTTTGATGTCCTGCTCGATGATGCGCAACCGCCCGACGCGGCGCTTCCCGACACCGGCGTCGGACCTGCATGGGAACGCATCCTGGCGCCGATATTCATTCACAGTGATATCTACGGCATCCGCACATCTTCCCTGGTGCTGCTGGACCGCCGCGGACACCTGCGTTTTATAGAACGCACGCACGGTCTGCCGGGATCATCCGACTGCCCCGGCACGCGCGAATTGTCATTTTCCGTACCGGGCACACGGTGCACCTGATGCATACCGTACAACACGACATGGACAACCCGGAACACCTGCAGTGTGATTCAAAACTGCGGCGCATACTTCACGACAACCTGCAAAATTTTTCAGTGCACACCATACACCCTGCGCAAAAGCGTACTGCTGCAGTGGCACTTACCGTTGTCGACTACAGCACAGGAGAAGAGGTATACGGGCTGTCGACCGCCGGGCTGCCGGATAACGCCGCAGCGCTTATCCTCACCTTCCGAACTTCGCGCCTTCACCGGCATGCGGGCCAGTGGGCCTTGCCGGGCGGCCGCATCGATCCGGGAGAATCCCCGGAAGAAACAGCCCTGCGCGAGATGGAAGAAGAAGTCGGTCTCGTGCTGCCACACGGGGACATTCTCGGTCGGCTTGATGATTTTGCCACCCGCTCCGGCTATGTGATCACGCCTGTTGTTGTCTGGGGCGGACGGGTGCCGGTGCTGCAGCCCAACCCGCATGAAGTGGCATCCATTCACCGCATTCCGGTCGCGGAACTGCTGCGGCCGGATGCGCCGATTATTGAAGATTCCGGCGACCCGGCCCGTCCCCTGCTGATGATGCCTGTTGGAGAAAGCTGGATTGCCGCGCCAACAGCCGCGCTGCTGTACCAGTTCCGCGAGGTGGCAATCATGGGACGCGCAACACGCGTTGCCCACTTTGAACAGCCCGCGTTCGCGTGGAGATAGTAAGCGCGGAGTTGGGTAGAAGGGGCAGCCCCCTGTGGCTGCCCTGGAGTTGGGAGCTCGAAGAAAAACAGGTTCAAGGTGTAACGTTCAAAGTCGATGCGTCCGTACAAGCGACGCAGTCACAAAGAACAGAGCCGTAGAAAGGATATGAGCCGATGGTCCAGATAAAAGCACGCGGATTTGCCCGACTTGATTTTGATGAAATCAAACGGGTGGCAGCGATGACAGGGTTTGATATCTACGTGCATGCCCGCAAAAAAAAATCCTGCGGGCCCGGATGCGACTATCTGGTGCAGGATAAGCGCTACTTCGCTCTGCTCTTAATCAGGCATATCGAACAGATGCTGCAGGAGCGGGCCGGAGATGTGCCCCAACAGGCCCGGGACTGGCTTGGTGCTGCCGCAGTCGCAGCCAGTGAGTACGCCGATATCGAACGCGCCATGCGACCGACCGTACGCAGAGCACATGAGGATTGAGTGAAGAGTTCGGAGTTCGGAGCGCAGGCCGTGGCATGAAGGAGCCCCAGACTCACCCGGCTTGCGCTCAATACTCCCGACTCCGAACTCCATACTACAATAACCTGCTAATCCCTGAAACCGAGCTCCTCAATAATCATTTCAATTTCACGGAAGTCTTCAGGAGAGAGGTGCAGCAACTTGCATCCGATGTCATAACTGGTGCCGTTAATGCTTTTTTCACACCGAAGCGCTTTGGCGTCAAAATACAGGTATTGCTTCGCGCTCAATTCCGACTCAAGCAGTATCTTCAACTCGAGCACCGACCCGACCGCGATCGGGTCTTCAGTCATGATCATGATACCCTCGGTTGAGATATCAACGAGATACCCGATTGTCGTGCCGGAAGACCGTTCCTGTACATGCAGATAATAAATCAGGTGGCGCCGTTTGAGTTTGCGCTTATCCCTCATAGCCATCTCCTGAATTGATGTGCGTTTTTAATAGAGGCTATATGTCATGGTACGCATGAAATGTAATGTCAAAAAGGTAAAACGTCAATCTCTTTTTCCAAGCAAACCGCATGTGCACAAACTATTGAATTATGATAAACTGACTGCGAAATCAGCAGCGCAGACTTCACAACGAATTCAAAGGATAGATACCTGAACATGCAAAAACTTGTTCTTGCCTCAGCCTCACCGCGGCGCAGCGCCCTGCTGCGCGACATGGGAGTTGCATTCGAGGTTGCGCCCGGCTCGTTCATTGAACCGCCCCACGCAGCCGGACAGACGCCGCGCAGCTATGTTAAGGCAAATGCGCGAGGCAAGGCCCTGCGGGTGGCCTCAGGCATCACAGAAGGTATCATTATCGGCGCGGACACGGTCGTGGTGTACCGCGGGCGTGTGCTCGGCAAGCCGACCTCAATGGATGAAGCCCGGCGCTATCTGCGCATGCTCAACGGACAAACGCATGAGGTCCTCACCGGCCTGTGCATTACAGATGCGGCACAGGGCAGCGTGCTGGTTGAAGCTGAAAAAACAAGGGTTACCTTCCGGCACTTGAGCGCCCATGAAATGGATCGCTACCTTGAGCTCATCAATCCGCTTGACAAGGCCGGGGCGTATGCCATTCAGGCCCACGGCGCGATCATCGTTGAGCGCATTGCAGGCTGCTACTATAATGTCATGGGATTCCCGCTTGCACGGCTTGAAACAATGCTGATGCAATGTGGCTGTTCGCTGTTTGACTGCATGGGGCAGCGCGATCGGCAGTGAGAAAGTGCCCGCATCAGTCTGACTGATAAAGAAGACGGGCAAAGAAACAAACGGCGCCATCCCGTTACCGGGATAAACGCCGCTGTGATAAACGCACTGTTTCGGACGCTCAGCTTATCTGTATGCGTTTTACCCTGCGCTTTTCAGGGCTGAGCAGCGGCAGCCTTATTTCCAGCACGCCGTTTTTGTACTCAGCCTTGATCGCGTCGGCTTGAATGTCCTCTGGAATTTCAAACGTCCGCTGAAAGCTCCCGTAGGACCGCTCGATGCGGTGAAAATCCCTGCGCTTGTCCTCACGCTCGAATTTCTTTTCCCCGCGAATCATCAGGTAGCCGTCGCGGTACTCAACATCGATTTCATCCTTTTTCATGCCGGGAATCTCGGCATGCACCACATAGCTGTTATCCTGCTCTTCGATGTCAACGGCCGGGAAGCGCACCAGCGAACCCGTTTCGCTGAACACGCTCTCTGCATGCGAAAGCTGCTTGTTTTTTTGAAATAATCGCCGAACCATGTGTCGAGTTGTGCCTTCAAATCATCGAGCAGATGAGCAGGACTTCTGTCCTTCCACAACGTCAGTGCCATACACATCTCACCTCCCTCGGGTCTGAGGCCCGAAAAGGACTCAGGCGTATTTAATGTCGATCTTTTTCGGTTTGGCCCGCTCGCTTTTGGGCAGAACCACCTTGAGCACACCGTTTGCGAGCTGGGCTGAGATATGGTCGCGGTCAACCTCCTCACCGATGGTAAATGCCCGGTAATAGTCTCGGGCCGGCATCTCGGTGTATGCCCCGGTGCCTGCAGCCTGTGCATGAGCCGACCGCCTGCCGTAAATCTGCAACGTGTCCTTTTCGATATGCACATCAAGTCCGTCTTTGGCTACCCCGGGCAGATCGGCATACAGGGTCACCGATTCCCTGTCCTCGCAGATATCAACCTGCGGCACGAGTGTATCCTTGATGCGGGATGCCAGCTCGGCATCATCTTTACGTACTACAGCCTGTGTATTTTTGTCCGCCATTGTCATCCCTCCTTTCTCACGCGACTGAAACAGCGATCTGTTTCGGTTTTTTCTCTTCAGCCCGGGCGATAGTTATGCTCAAAATACCCTCATGGTAGCGCGCCTCGGCTTTATTTGAATCGAGCCCCTCGGGCAGGCTTACGATTCGGGTAAACTCGCCGCTGAAGCGCTCCCGGCGGTGATAATTACCCCCGCCGTTGCCGGTATTCCGGCGGCCCTTGATGGTCAGGGCATTATCCTCAATCGTCAGATCAACATCCTTCGGATCGACACCCGGCAAACAGGCATCAATGCAGACCGAGTCCTTCTGCTCCTGGATATTGATCGCCGGGAACGTTCCGCGCGGGACACTTCGTATGTTTGAAAGCGGAAGGCCGATATCAAACAACTGGTCCAATTCGTCCCGCAGCCTGAAAAAATCATTAAACGTGGGCACATAGCCGTCATACCATCGTACCTGCATACAGATACCTCCTTTCTCCCCTAACAACTTGAAAAAACTTGTTATTTATATTGATTCTGTTCCTGTCAAAAAAAATAAAAACTTTTTTTTGAAGTCAAGGGCATCCGGCAAATTTTCTTCGTACCACGCCGGTTTAAATGCCTGTACCGGAGCCGGCGCCATACCTGTATTTTTTTTGCGGGGTTTTTTACTTGAACTGGCGCAGGCCGCATGTTACAAAAGTGACGTGACCGTCGGCGTTGGATATGACCACCTCGGTCATGCTGCTGCAGAACAGCTGCTGATTATACACGTGTGAACAAAACTGCCGAAACACCGGTCACCGGTTCACGCGCACACTATGTATCAAAATGGAGGATACCCATGAGTGAAGACATGCATGTAACCGCACAGGACTTCGACGATATCGTTCAAAAAGCAGGTGTTCCCGTACTGGTTGATTTTTGGGCCGAATGGTGCGGACCGTGCAAGATGCTCTCACCCGTGCTTGATGAGCTGGCGGCTGAATACGGGGAAAAGGTAAAAATAGCAAAAGTTAACGTCGATCAGCAGCCGAACCTTGCGGCTCGCTACGGCATCCGCAGTATTCCAACGATCATTCTTTTTCGCGGCGGCGAGATCGCCGAGCAGATGGTCGGCATGCAGCCGAAAGAAGCGCTGAAGGCGAAACTTGATTCTTTGCTGTAACGGGGGGAGAGTGCGGCTGACAGCCGCTTGATGGGGCGCCTGTACCGGCTGCGGTATAGCCTGCGATACAACACCGTCCGTTCACCCTGAGCCTGTCGAAGGGTTAAACGGACTCCGCATGTGAGGCGGAAACCCGTTCATGGTTCGACAAGCTCACCACGAACGGGTTTACATCTTATTTTTTAAAAGGCCCCGGAAAAAAGATGCTGCCCTACCCGCCGATGGCCGACATATTGCGGCGGCACTTTTTAAACGACGGCTCGCTGATGGTGTGACCCTTGGGCTTTGACTTGATCGCCTCGGAGATAATCTCCTCAAGGGCCTGATCGCTGACGCTGCTGCGCAAAAATTTCTTCAGATCAATCTCCTGATCCGAAAACAGGCAGGTGCGCAGCTTTCCGTCGGCTGTCAGGCGCATGCGGTTGCAGGTATCGCAGAAATGATTGCTCAGGGGTGAAATAAAGCCCAGCTGACCGGCTGCGCCTTCGAGCCGGTACATGGCGGCAGGCCCTGACTTGCCGCAGCGCTCCACCGGATACAGCGTGCCGACCCGGCTGATAATGTCACGGGTTTCGCTGCTGGAGATAAAGCTGTTCTGATCCCATTCGGTTGAAATACCTACCGGCATAAACTCAATAAAACGTATATGTACGGGACGTTCGATTGTCAGGCGGGCAAATTCCGCTATCTCATCGTCATTGATGCCGCGCATGGCGACCACGTTAACTTTAATCGGTGAAAAGCCCTGCCGGCGCGCCTCGCTGATCCCCTCAAGCACACGCTGAATATCGCCGCCGCGGGTAATGCGCCTGTATTTCTCCGCATCGAGCGTGTCAAGGCTGATATTGATGCGGCGCATGCCCGCACTGCGCAGGGCAGCCGCATGCTCGGCCAGCAGAATGCCGTTGGTGGTCAGGCTGACATCCTCTATGCCCGGCAGCTTCATCAGGTCCCTCACGAGATCAATGACGCCCCTGCGCACAAGCGGTTCGCCGCCGGTAATGCGTATCCGGCTGATGCCGAGCCTGGCCGCGGCTGCGGCAATGCGTTCGATTTCCTCAAGCCGCAGCACCTCGGCATGATCCAGAAGCCCGATCCCCTCAGGCGGCATGCAATATATGCAGCGCAGGTTGCAGCGGTCTGTCAGGGATATACGCAAATAGCTGATGTGCCGGTGGTAATTATCGATCAACATTGAGGTGTGTGCTGATATTCAAATGCGATAGGTTCAATGCCGCATACGGTCAGAAAATGTACCGGCCTGCGCAGACGATGGATACAACAACCGGGAATGCTCGACACAGCCATACACGCGACTGTGCCCGGACTCCTGCCGGGGGGCACCCATGCGCTGCTGACCGGCAGCAGGCGCAGAGAGATCCTTTTTTTAGAATACGTTATCAGGGTGTAGTTGTCAAGCACGGGAACAATTGCATTGACAAAAGTGCGTAATACGGCTATGGTACACAATTCGTACAACAGCCTTTTACAGGCAGACAGTATAACGTTTCTATAAACCATACTAAGGAGGTTTTTTGCATGGCACAGCATCCACTGCTCCCGTTCATGGAGGCACACGGCAAATTACTGGGCACGTCCCTGAAAGATTTAACCGTCGACGCGCTGCGCTCGCTGTTCGGGCATGTATACTATATCTGGCGCACCTTCAAGCCGGCCCTCGGCGAAGAAGATGGCCTGAAGTACTACGGCAATGTGTGGGCTGAACTTGCCAAGCTCGGATTTGCCGGAGCAATGGCCAAATTCGGCCTGAAAGAAGTCAAAGACCTGCCCACACTGGGCAAAATCGTCGAGGACTGTTTTACCGGCGTTCCGGCGCTCTACATCACCCGCCGCAATGAAAAAGATGAGCATGTCGGCCATGTGCTCTGGTGCGCCAATCCGGCCTACGGCCCCAATGACAACACCTACTGCCGCCATGACTACTATCGTCAGGAAGTATATCTGACCTACGTATATCTGTGGGCCCTGATTGAAGAGGCCAAGAAAAGCGGCCTGAAAGAGGACGTACTGGTCGAGCTGCCCTCGGGCCGCTGCCGCGACGGCAGCGCCTGCGCCTGCCAGATTATCCTGCGCACCCGGGCCGCCAACCCAGACATGCCGCTGCCGGAAGTCAAGAAAACATTCATTGACCTTGAAATGGGCACGCAGGAACCGGTCAGCTACGTGTTGAAAAAGCAGAAGCGCTCCTTCGAAGAGCAGGGCCCGGCAACGTTCTCCGGATTCTTCGCGGTTGACTTCTTCGCATGGCTGCAGCTGTTCCAGAATGTTAAGGGCAAGGCCCAGACCGTGTACAACGCACTGTGGGCCACATTCCCGCCCATGTGGGTCAAGGAAGCCCGGCTTGAGCTTGAAATCGGGCGCGTAAAAACCGCAAAAGACCTGGCGCAGGTTATCGCTTTCTGCATGCGCAAAAAATACATCGCCGGAACCGTAGCGCAGGCCGACGACAAACAGGCCATGGTTGTTGCCGAGGCCGATCCCTTTGTGCAGGTTGCCGACATGTTCGGCGCGCCCAGGGACTATCACAAGGCGCTGGTGAAAGCTGATGAGGCCTTTATCGCCGGCATCCTGAAGGAAGCAAAAATGGAGAAGAAAGCAACGGTCAAGATCAAGAGCCACATCGCCCAGGGCGATAAAAAGACCGAGATCATTATCAGCGTTAAGTAACCTGCGCTGCCTGTAACTATCCGTAGTTTACACAAGAGGGTTCACCGCCACGGTGAGCCCTCTTTTTTTTATTAACGAAGTTCACAACTGCGGTTGACTTCACAGCACACTCATATATATAATCGCGCCATACCCATCAACGACATGGATTGATTATGCGCAGACAGCGGACACGGTCACATGACCACAGAGTGCTCATGAGCATACGGCTGGCTCTGTGTCTGTTTGTGGTGATGCTGTTGCCTGCCCTGCCCCCCGAAAGCCTGGCCGGCGATGACACGCTTTTTCAAAAACCGGACATAGCGCTCACGGAACAGGAGCGCGCATGGCTTGACGCACACCCGGTCCTCAAGATTGCTTCCGACCGTGACATGGCGCCATACGGCTTTGTAGATGAACAGGGTCGCTATGTTGGTGTGCTGCCCGATATTGCCGCACGAATCGAGCGTCTTCTGGGCATACGTATACAGTTCAATCCCATACAGTACAGCACCCTGATTGATCTCGTGCGCGATGGTGCTGCCGAGGCAGCCGCGCTGGTAGACCCGCTTGACGTCCCAATCGCCCCGCACTACCTGATGACCGATGAAGTGATGTTCATGCCGTACGGGCTGTTCGTGCGCACGGATTCGAAACTCGCGCAGCATACCCCCGAAACGATCACGGGAAAAACAATCGCCCTGATTGAAGGCTGGGACCTCAAAAACCCGAGTCTCGATCCGCTGCGCGGCAACCTTTTTGTATTTGCCGATTCCTATCTTGCCGCTGTCACGCTCGTACTGCACGGCCGGGCCGATGCATTCTTTGACGTACTTCCAGCGACAAACTACCTGCTGGCACGAAATTTTATCAAGGATATCAAGGCCGTTAAAATTTACCATCAGGGCTACCCCGCGGCTTTTTTTGTTCACCGACAGTACCCGGAGCTGTACAGCGCCATGCAAAAAGCTCTTGCCGCCATACCTCGGCAGGAACGCATGCAGCTGTTGCAGAAGTGGAACGTATTTATGGATGATGCCGCGACCAGCCTGGCAATGCTTGACCTGCACCCGGATGAGCGCGCCTGGCTCGCAGCCCATCCGGTCATCCGCGTCGGTATCGATGCGAACTGGGCGCCGCTTGAGTTTGTGGACAGCGACGGCCTCAGCCAGGGGATCGCCCCGGATTATCTGCGCCAGTTCGAAAACATGCTCGGGGTTCGTTTCGACATACAGTATGAGCGCCCATGGCACGAATACCTTGCCATGGCGGACCGGGGTGAAATCGATATGCTGAGCGGCGTTGTTGAAACGCCACAGCGCGCTGATCTTCTTGCATTCACCCGGCCCTATATTGCAATGCCCGTGGTGATACTGACACGCTCTGATGTAGCCTATATTGCCGGGCCGCAGGAGCTCGACGGCAAAAGGGTCGCCGTGGTGCGAGGCTATGCCCTGGAGGAGTGGCTTGCCCGCGACTATCCGGGCATCGAGGTGGTAACGGCTGAATGCATGAAGGAAATGTTCCGGCTATTGAACACTAACGAAGTGTATGCGTGTGTGGGCAGCCTGCCGTCGGCGGGCTATTATCTCGGCCTCAACGGGCACGAAGATATCAAAGTTTCAGGCCAGACCCGCTATACCTACCGCGTGAGCATGGCCGCGCGCCGGGACTATGCACCGCTTGTTGCTATCCTGCAGAAAGCCTTTGACGCCATTCCCGCCGAACAACATGAGGTTCTTCAGCGCAGATGGATGACCCTGCCCCGCGAAAGTGTCCCCGATTACAGTCTGTTATGAAAAATTCTGCTTCCGCTTCTGCTTACCCTTGCTGTACTTGTATGCTGGACCCTGTTGCTCATGCGTGAAATCCGCTCGCGCAGGAGAGCTGAGTCGGGATTGCGCACCGCACAAAAAGACCTCGAACAGATCAACACGGAGCTGGAATCAAGGGTGCGCGAGCGGACATGCGAGCTCGAACATGCCACGCGCACCATACGCGAAAGCCAGGAGCGTTTTTCCAACATGGCCGAAAACATTCACGAAGGCCTGGCAATTGTTGAAAACGGTGAACTTGTATACTGGAACAGGCGCATGCCTGAAATCCTGGGATATTCCCATGACGCACTGCCCCGGTTTGAGGATCTGGACTTTTTCGAACCCGACAGCAAACAACGATTGCTCGACATTCTTGAACAGTCCCGCTCGACCGGCAAACTTCCATCCGAAACCGAATTCTGGATACGGCACCCTGACGGCAGCCGGCGCTGCATACAAAACCGCTACGCCGTGCAGCCGGGTGAAGACGGATTCATGAACCGATATGTTGTTTGTTCCGACATCACCGAGCGTAAACTGGCTGAAGAGGCCCTGCAGCAGGAGCGCCAGCGTCTTTCCCGCATTATCATGACGTCCCCTGTGGTCATCTGCAGCCTCGCCCCGGATGGAACGGCGAATTTTATCAACAAGACCGGTGAAGAAATAACCGGGTACAGCCTTGCGGAACTTAAAGGCCGCAACTGGTGGGATACATTTTACCCCGGTGAGCTGCATACACAGGTTGACCGCCTGTTCAATCATCTCAACTGTCATGACGATATGATCAACTTCGAAATGACACTGCAGACAAAATCGGGGCAACTCCGGACGATTATCTGGAACTCAATAAGCGACTATGATGAACAGGGCGATCTGCGCGAATTGTTCGGCTTCGGCAATGATATCACTGAACGCAAGAAAGCCGAAGATGAAGTCAGGCAGGCGCGCGACTACCTGACACATCTTTTCCGGGAGCTTTTGTTCGGGGAGTAATTGCTTTTTCAAGTAAATCAGGATTCATATTATAAGTTTTTTCGTTAATATCGACAAAGACCGGCTTGGCGCCACACATGATTATTGCTTCGGCTGTTGCAAGAAAAGTGTTTGGCACAGTAATTACTTCATCGCCTTTCCCGATGCCCAAACCAGTTAAAGCAAGCCAGATAGCGGAAGTGCCGCTGTTAACACCTGCTGCATGTTTGCATCCGCAGTAATCTGCGAATTCCTCCTCAAATTTCTTTACGAAAGGACCGCCTGCAAATGCAGTTGTTTCAACAACCTGTCCTATGGCAGTATCAATTTCATCTTTTATTGATTCATATTGCGTTTTCAGATCCAGAAACGGGACTTTCATTTTTTCTCCTTATTATTGATGGTCGCGTAAAAAATCGTCACCCCCTGTCCGCCGCGGCGGATAAATTCCGACCGGTGTCCAGTGCCTTTGTAAGTATTTGAAAAGACTGGATTCCGGCCTGCGAAACTGTATCGCAATAGCTGGATATGTCATTCCGAATCCCGCTGGTGCGGGGTGAGGAATCTTAAGGTGTTGATTTCGCTTTATGCAAAGATCTCTCCCGGAGCCTGCCTGAGCGCAGCCGAAGGAGTCGAAATGACAGAAAAATTAATTGCTACACAGCCTCTGCGCCGGAATGACTGAAATGAGCATTTTTAGACTTTTTACGAATCCATCAATATTAAAATTTAAAACATATAAATAAAATTTATTTATTCTTGTATCTCTCTCAGTATTTTTGCCGGATTGCCGGCTACTATAGTATTTGAAGGAACATCTTTTGTGACCACACTTCCGGCACCAACAATCGCATTTTCACCTATTGTAATTCCGCATAAAAGTGTGGCGCTGGAACCGATAGAGGCGCCTTTCTTTACTAACGTAGGTAAACAATTCCAGTCTGCATCTGTTTGCAAAGCACCCCCGGGAGTTGTTGCGCGCGGGTAGATATCGTTGGTAAAGGTAACATTGTGACCCACAAAGACATTGTCTTCAATAGTAACGCCTTCACAGATGAAAGAATGGCTTGAAATTTTACAATTTTTCCCAATAGCGGCATTTTTCTGAATCTCGACAAAAGCTCCGATCTTGCTGTTTTCACCAATAGAACATCCATAAAGGTTTATAAATTTTAGAACTTTTTTAAATTATAAGATTGATGAAGTCGTAAAAAATCAGTCAATGCTCCTCAATAGTGTGCCGCGTAAAACAGCCGCCTCATCCGTTCCGCGCGTATCGATCGATCCGAGCAGAGAGAAGACTGTGTCGTAATTAAAAAAGGTGTCATCTCGACCCCTTCGGCTGCGCTCAGGGCAGGCTCCGGGAGAAATCTTTGCTTGAAGCAAAATCAACACCTTAAGATTTCTCCCCGCCTGCGGCGGATTCGAAATGACAGTAAAAAGCGAATTGGACACAGTCTCGAGAGGCAATTGTGTGTGACATCACGAGGCGTTTTCAACAGATATGTTCATATATATGATGAAGTGTATCAAGCAACTGGCTATTGCATATCCACAGCCAACAGCTGAAAATAAAAGAAATTATCGTATAAGCATTTCATACCAGGGAGCCATCTCCAAACTCCTGACTCAAACTGACCGCCGGCTGCATAAAAAAAAGTCCGGGGACTTTTACAGTCCCCGGACCGGATGCTACTGGTCTGTCGTGCGGCGATGCTACCTCAGAATAATCTCGCCCACGCAGTCACCGACACGTATCTCATAGGGTCCCTTGTTCGGGATAGCGCCTGCAGGTATGGTCGTCAGAACTTTCAGCACGCCCTTCCTGCTCACCGCTGCCCGGCGCACCCGGATAAGGCCGAAATCAAGCTTGGCGTAGGGATCAAACCCTTCACCGCCGGTAATGCGGAACCGGCGCTCAACCGGACGGAACATCTTATTGATGCGCACCTGTCTGGGTTTGATGATCAGGTCGCAGGCCTGCACGGCGCATACGCCCTCACGGCAGAATGTGCCGTTGTCGCAGTCGAAATCATCCAGACACTCTACGCACATGACACCGTCGCAACGGGGAGTGCCGTTATCCGAACAGTCAAAATCCTCAAAACATTCTACGCACTGGTCAGTCTCCTCATTACAGAACGACAGGGCACTTGGCATGGTCTGATTGTCTCCGCAGGGCGGCTCACCGTCAAAACACGTACCGTTATCGCATGTCTCTGCACCGTCGCAGAACAGACCATTGTCACAGTCTTCATCGGTTTCGACGCGGCAGGCTACGCAGGTGTTCTCTACGCAGAACGGCGTGTTGTTGTCTGTGCAGTTATCATCGGTGATGCATTCCACGCACTGGTCGGTTTCTTCCAGACAAGAATAGGAACAGGGATTGCCCTGGGAGACACACCCCTCGATATCTTCACTGCATACTTCAGGACCATTGCAAAAAAGGCCGTCAGATTCACAACTCACCGGCGTTCCGGCAACGCATTTACTGGTCTCCGAACTGCAAGACGGTACTCCGTTGCAATACACAACATCGTCATTGCAATCAGCATTATTGTTGCAGTTCTCATCAAGGGGCACAGCCTGCACGCTGACCGCGCACAATACAAATGCCAAGCTCATTACAATTCCTGTCAGCTTTTTCATTGTTCCTCCTTCCAAAAAATTAATTATTCTCTATGTTAATAGCGTCTGGTCGGCAGTAACCCGTAATATATCAACGGGCTTTTTCAGCTGTCTGGTCGTTTTTATTATTGCAAACTATACCCCAAACAGGATTTAATTGCAAGCACAAAAACCAGTTAATGTATAATCGTCAGGTACTGGCGGTTTCTTGAATACGATCTCAATTATTTTATATATAATATATAATTATCCTTAAAACAACACATTTATCAAGTGCTGAATTTATTTTTTTGCCCATTTTAAAATTAATTCGTCCCCAAAATCCTTAATCAGGAATGGCGTGTAAACAAACCAGCGACACCGGGACTGCACCCAGGCAGTAAAAAAAGCCCCCCCTGTCAAGGGAAGGCTGGTGGGGTCATAACCTTGGTCCTTGAACCAACGGGCTGCCACAGGGGGCCGCCCCTACCCTACAACCACCCACCTGCGGGCGCGCTCCAGCAGGCTGTTCAAAAATGCCCGGATGCAAGGCGCGCGCAATCATGAGTACTGAGGCGTACTTTTGAGTACGCCTCAGTGACGAATGATGCACGTAACGCCGCAGACGGGCATTTTTGAACAGCCTGCTACACCTTGAAGCGGATGTTGAGAATATCGCCGTCTTCGACGATATAGTCCTTGCCCTTGAGGTAGAATTTGCCTGCGGACTTGAGGGCCGCCTCGGTACCGTGCTCCATGAGCTCGGCATATTTAAAGGTCTCTGCCCGGATAAAGCCGCGCTGCAGGTCAGAGTGGATCACGCCGGCGGCCTCGGGCGCACTGGAACCTGCGCGCAGAAGCCACTGGCGCACTTCATCCTCGCCCACGGTAAAAAACGATATCAGTCCCAGGGCCTTGATGCACAGCGCTGAGAGTTGCTCGAGCGCCGAATGCCTGATTCCCAGCCCCTCCAAAAATTCGCGGCGCTCCTGCTCGGACTCGAGCGCGGCCACCTCGGCCTCCATGCGGGCCGATACCTGCATAACCTCCATGCGGTCGCGGCCGCACAACGGCGCAAGGCGCTCGATCAGGCCATTGTCCTCAAGCGCGCCTTCGCCCACATTGAGAACCAGCACCATTTCATTGCGGGTAATGAACGGATAGCTGCGGATCAGCTGATCTTCCTCGGGGGTGATCGCCATGAGCCGCAGGGGCCGCTCAGCCTCCAGATGCGTTTTTATCCGGACAAGCAGCTCCTGCTCCTTCACCTGGCGCTCGTCCTTGACCTTCTTGATGGCCGCGGCCAGGCGCTCAAGCCTGGTTTCAACAAATACAAGATCGTGCAGGAGAATCTCGCTGTTGATCATCTCGATATCGCGCAGCGCATCAACCGAGCCTTCGGCATGATAGACCGCCTCATCCTCGAATGCGCGCACCACATGGCAGATCGCGTCCAGACCAAGAATATCCCGGAACACATCCCCGCGCACGATCGTCTCACGCTCGAGCCTGGGCAGCAGCGCCAGGTCGATGCGCGCCTGCACTTCCTTGCGGGGACGGTACATCTCGACCAGTTTCTCAAAACGGGGGTCACGCAGACTGGCCGTTCCGATCAGCACTTTTTTCTGGTCGGTCTGGGCAGCAGGGTGTGCGCCGGTCAGGATTGAGAACAGCGTTTTTTTGCCGGTTTGCGGCAGTCCGATAATACCAGCTTTCATGGTGTATACTTCCTTTCCAAAAGATCATGCCCGTGCGGGCTGTATGCTCATGATAGTTCCAGATTTTTCCGGATACGTCCACATAAAATTAAGTCAGGACCTCTGCTTGACACAGCACCGCCAAGCCGTTATACCATGATGAGAAGTTTTGTTAGCCCAGCGGTAGGGGCACGGCATGCCGTGCCCCTACAATGCGCCGTGTGTAGCGCAACACAGCAGATGATTCCGTCCTCCGCAGTAGTCCTGCTTCGGAGGATGACCATTTTTCAACCGCCTGCTCTATCCCGGAATTGCGCCTGTGACGAACGACTTCAAACCCGGATACTTGAAACTGCACACACAGGGCCTGCTCGAAGAGCGGGCCCTGGCGCTGCGCGCGCTTGCCAGCCCCTGCCGCCTGTGCCCGCGCTGCTGCGGGGTTGACCGCATGCGGGGCGAGCGAGGTTTCTGCGGGGCAGGCAGCCGCGTGCAGGTTGCTAAGGCTCTGCCGCACATGGGGGAGGAACCCGCGATTTCCGGCACGCGCGGAGCCGGAACCATTTTTTTCGCGCATTGCAACCTGCGCTGCTGTTTCTGCCAGAACTACCAGATCAGCCAGGAGCATCTGGGCCGCGAGGTCAGCGCGGCAGAACTCGCGGACATGATGCTTGACCTGCAGAACCGGGACTGCCACAACATCAGCCTGGTATCAGCCGCCCATTTCCTGCCGGGCATTATCGACGCGCTTATCCTTGCAGCCGCAGGCGGCCTGAGCGTGCCGCTGGTCTATAACTCCAACGGGTATGAAAGCCCCGAGGTGCTGCGCCTGCTGGACGGTATCATTGATATTTACCTGCCGGATGCCAAGTATGTGAGCGATGCCGCGGCCATGCGTTTTTCAGAAGCACCCGGCTATCACCGCATCAACATGGCCGCGCTGCAGGAAATGGCGCGCCAGGCCGGAAGTCTGCAAACAGACGAAAGCGACATTGCCGTGCGGGGCCTGATCATCCGGCATTTGGTGCTGCCGGAGGGACTCACCGACACGTACCGCGTGCTGCGGGCGATCAAAAAAAACCTGGGGCCTTTTGTGACCGTAAGCCTGATGGGACAGTTTACTCCCTGCTTCGAGGCTGCGGGCCACACGGTGCTCGGGCGTCCTTTAAGCCCGGAGGAAAATGAAAAGGCTTGCGCGATGCTGGATGAACTCGGATTTGAGAACGGCTGGATTCAGGAATGCGGGCCGGACGACCGCGCGTTCGTGCCCGACTTCAGCCGGCAGGACGCATGGAATTAGCAGACATTTTCATTTTTCCTGCAGAACGCAGGGCGGGTGCCAACCCGCCGCAAGCCTTTCGTGGGATCGGCATAGGGGGCAGTCAATCTGACTGCGCCCCTGCCACACCACCCGGCATGCGGGTCCGCACCGGGCGGTTCGAAAAGTTGAGGTCATGAGAGACGGGGTACGCCGAGGCGGTCAAAATACGCG
>Ga0194126_10004093_pt1 | contig 22495 bp, 23 predicted proteins | sample TA2KigC150mmetaG_FD_148641 | JGI IMG/M metagenome (GOLD analysis project Ga0194126, IMG submission 148641) | Freshwater microbial communities from Lake Tanganyika, Tanzania - TA2015035 Kigoma Deep Cast 150m | ecosystem: Environmental > Aquatic > Freshwater > Lake | place: Tanzania: Lake... | reverse complement strand
TAATTATATTAGCAAGTTATGTTTTTTGCTCCGCTATTCGCCAAGGAGATTTTTCTGATAATTTGATTTATGCTTCCTGACCATTAGTCTGTCAGGCTAACCAAAGGATTACCCGTCGTTTTTGAGTCTTGAGGGTTTTGTACCCGAGCATTCTGGCCTCCGTGAAAAGCTCAGAGACCCGGGAGTAGAGTTTTGGCTGATCGCCTTTGCGCTGGATGATGAAAAAGGCCACATGGGGAGGGATGGATTGGCCCGGTGAGTAATAGCATAGGCCATAGTAGCTTTCGACATAGGCGTTGAGAAATTCCCGCAACTCACCCAGGGCGGTGGATTCCTGGCCTACGTCCTGCAGGATGGCCAGCCGGATCATCTGCCTAACAACCTCATCCCAGGCGCCGCCTTCCTTGGGTTCTTTTACCTTCTTGGGAACCAGAAGTCCGTAGGGCGGGAAAGCGCAGCGCATCCCGCCTTCAATAGCTCATCCTCACCGAAAGAACCGCCCAGGTGGAGTTGCTGGGCGGGAAGCTGCGCGAGAAAATCCCCGATGTGATTACCCTCACCGGCGGGAGGGGACCGAAAGAGACCAGAAATGTCTTGGCAAGAATCGCCGCAACGCCGGCCTGCGGGCAATTGACCTTGGTGGCCACCGGCAGATATATCGGCGAGGGCTTTGACGAACCCCGGCTGGATACCTTGTTTTTGGCTATGCCCATATCCTGGAGAGGGACGCTGCAGCAATACGCGGGCAGACTGCACCGATTATTCGAGAACAAAAAAGAGGTCCAGATCTATGACTACGTGGATATCCACGTCGGAACCCTGGAGAAGATGTACCAGAAAAGGCTGGCCGGATATGCCGCTATCGGCTATCGGGTTAAGGCGGAAACCATCCTGGAGGCACCCGCGGATATCATCTTCGATAACACCAACTTCCTCCCCGTGTTCCATAGCGACCTGATGAACGCGGCCCGGGAGGCGGTTATTGTCAGCCCCTTTGTTACGAGGCGGCGAGCCTGGCAAATGCTGCCGAACCTGGAAGCAGCATTGGCGAAGAGGGTTTCCGTAGTCTTGGTCACCAGGCCGACAAACGCTTACAAAGATAAGGACCGGCCAGCCTTAGAGGAAACTCTCGCCTCGCTGCAAGGCACTGGCGTGCGCCTTCTGTTCAAAGCCAACATCCATCAAAAATTTGCGGTCATCGACCAGAAAATCGTTTGGTACGGCAGCATCAACCTTCTCAGTTACGGGAGTGCACAAGAAAGCCTCATGCGGCTGGAAAGCCCAAATATCGCCCAGGAATTGATAAAAATCTTGGGTAATCATGAAGGGGTTCCTAACCGCCCATGACCGGATATGCCGCAAAACCCACGACCTTGATGAACTGGCTTCCGCCTGCGAAGCTGTTGACCCCACTCCACAAGCTGCCGATCTACACCAATTCCAGGCGAAGTTCACGCCCAACCAGCGCGGCGGCCCGTTGCAGCGTCTCAATGGTCACATTACCCTTGGCCTTAAGAATCCTATCAACCTGGGCGCGACTTGTCTGCATCCGCTCGGCCATTTGCGTCTTGGTAATGCCTTGCTGGCGCATTTCTTCGGCAATCTGCCAGGTAATCACGCGGATAACCGCCGCCGCCTTCGCCGCCTCGGCAATGCCCTCTTCGTGCAGGAAGTCATCGAGCGTCGATCCCCAATGTTGGTTTTTTTCGCTCATGTGGTCATCTCCTTCATCCGCTTACGCGCCAATTCAATCTCATCCCGCGGTGTTTTCTGTGTTTTCTTGATAAAGCCGTGCACAACGCCAATCCGTCCTTCGTGCACGCAAAACAGTACTCGGGCGATACGGCGGTTCGGCAGGCTGCTGCGCATTTCCCATAACCCGCCCCCAAGCGGGCGGCACAACGGCATACCACCGGCCACCCAACCTGCAGGGCGGCGAGGTCAAAGCCGATCTTTTGCCTGTCATCGCCAGGCAAAACCCTCAACCAATCCCTTACCGGCTCAACGCCGCCAGAGGTGCGATAGAACACAATGGGGATTGCGGTCAGATGCTGGCCAGTCATAAACAACCTTTAGGGAAAAAGTATCATATATGGTACGAAAATGCAAGAGGGAATTTGGCGCTGCTAAACCGGAGATGCATGGTTAGACTACGCGGCTCGCGGCTTGGCCGTATTCTATCTTTCACCGCTTAGTACCGATCTATTTCCAAAAGGCCTCTACCGTCGCTTTTGATGGTTTCCTTACAATCTCAATTAAAAACCTGCCTCAGCCAGGACAGGAGCAAGCTTCGTAAGGTCCGGTGCGGTAAAGCAGAAAGTTCGAAAATCGTCTATGAAGGTACGCCAAGAAAATTAACCCCCTTGATATTTCAAGGGGTTTTTATTTCCCCCATGGCCGATTCTTGCTGCTGTTAAGTGGTTTCCGCTCTCAGATAGAAAGTCACCCGGGTGCCTTTTTGCGGTTCGCTCTCGATGGCGATTTCTCCCTGGTGCGCTTCAATAATTTTCTGCGAGATGGCCAGGCCAAGGCCACTGCCTTTGGGCTTGGAGGAAAAGAATGGCTGGAAAATCTTGTCCCGGACCTCCTGGGGGATTCCCGTACCGGTGTCACAGATTTGCACGAATATCCGACCCACCTGCCGACCGGTGGTAATGGTCAGGGTGCCCCCGGCTTCCATGGCCTCGATGCTATTCTTGGTGATATTCAAGATCACCTGGCGCAAATGGACCGGGTCAAACTGGACCTGGGGGAGGTCGGGGTCCAGTTCCAACGATAATTGAATATTAGTTTCCCGCAGGCTCGGTTCCAGGCGGAGGCAAATTTCCTGGATCAGGGCGTTGAGATCACCCGGGCGCTTTTGTGGTTCCGAGAATTTGGCATAGCTCCCCACTTCTACGAGGAAGTCTTCCAACCGACGCACTTCGTCGACAATAATCTGGAGCTTTTCCTGATTTTTTGGTGGATCTTGAGCTACATCTTTTAGAACTTGTCGGGCAAATCCGCCGATGAGCATCAGGGGGTTTTTGATTTCGTGGCTGATATGGGCCGCCATCTTGCCCAGGACGGCCAGGCGCTCACTCCGTAGAAGTTCCTCCTCCATGCGCTTCCGTTCCCGCAGATCCTTAAAATGGCCGATCATGCCGATCTCCCGATCGTTTTCGTAGAGCAGCCGGGCGGAAAGCCAGATGGGCACTAGAGCGCCATCCTTATGTCGCATCCAGGTTTCATAATTCTCTAAAATGCCTGCGCCGCCGAAAACGGGGTCGTGGATTTTAGCATCGATTTCCAGCAGTTGCCCCGGCCCATAGAGGTCCTTGATATTCATTTTGCCCAGGACCTCTTCCGGTTCATAGCCCAGGATTTTAGCCGCGGTTTCGTTAAAGGTACGAATGATACCTTCAACATCGCTGGCCGCGATGCCATCCATACAGGTGCTGACGAGCAGTTTCTGAAAGTAAATGCCCCGCTCCACCTCGGCGGCCAATTCCTCCTCGGCTTGCTGGCGCTTGATCTGCCACCACATGCCGTTCATCAATAGAGTCAGTTGCCGGACGTCCGATTCATCGTATTCCTCATCTTTATTGCCCACCCCGGCCACCGCCACAATGCGCTCACCGTCAAACAACGGAATATTCAGGTGACGCCGGACTTCGATATGGCCCGCGGGATAGCCTTTCTTATAAGGGTTGGGCGCGGCGTAGTCATTGGTAAAAATGGGGCGGCGCTGGCGCACGGCTTCGCCCCAGATCCCGGTGGTCGCCAAGGGATAGACAATGGGTTTATCAATGACAGCACATTGCTCCATGGCAGTCTTGGACCAGGAGTGCATAGTGAGCACAGTTTCGTCTTCATTCATAAAAGCCAGATAACCGATCTGGCTTTTAGTCAGCCGGACTCCTTCTTCTAAAGCGAAATCGGTAATCTCTTGCAGCGATGCCTTGGTCATCCGGCTGAGTTGCCATACGGCCTCGAGACGGGACTCGTCCAGGCGCAGGGCCTCCTCCATATTGGCGCTGCGCACGGCCAGCGCCAATTGCCCGGCCAGCGATTGAAAGAACTCGACGTGTTCTTTGGCAAAATAACCCTTCTGGCTACTGGCCGCGGTCAATACTCCCAGGGTCAGGGTTTCCGTAGTAATGGGAGCCAGCACCAAGGAGGCCAAAGTTTCATCTTCCAGAAGCCCCTGGAGGCGATCCGCTACCGTAGAAGAATCCGCCACGGAAATTACCTGGGGGATCAACAAACATTGCCCCAAAAGGGATTCGGGATCGGGCTTTATCACCTGTTCCCGGGCCTCAGGCGGGAGACCTCGGGAGCCTTTGATGTGCAGCAAGCCGTCTTCATCTAACAGGCGCACCGCACATTTTTCTACTCCAAGCTGTTCCACCAGCACCTCCAGCACGCCATCCAGGAGATCCGGAATATAAAGAGAAGAAGCCAATCTGCGGGCCGCTTCATAGAGCACCGAGAGTTCCGCGACGCGGCGTTTTAATTGTTGTTCGCTTTCCTTCAGGGAACTGGAGATCTGGCCGAAGAGATCGAAAACCTCTTCCATCCGGGAGCCCTGGGAGGAGAGGTAGCCTTCCACTATGACCCGGGCCGCCGCCGGTCCGAGGGAGCGGGCAATGGTGCGCTCGACAAAATCCGCCAGCCGGAGTTTTTCCCGGTCCCCCCACTCGGATTCAGGAGTCACCACCTCCCGGAGAAAGGCCTGGCGCGCCTCTGCGGCCTTCCGGGAACCGATGAGCTTTTGCATAAAAAGGGTCAATTGCTCCAGGCTTGGCAAATAGGTATAGCGTTTCTCTAAAGGCAGCTCTCTTTCCCGTTCAAATACATTGACAAACCGTCGGGCCTGCTCATCCTCCACCGGGCTGGGCCCTGTCAATAAGGAGACGCTCACAAAAGTGCCGGCATTGAAGAGCACGGACCAGAAAAAGGCGTGGGAGAGCTTATCCAGGCCAGTCAGGCCTAAAAAAGCGGTGGGCTTGAGAAAAGCCAGGCCGAAGGGGCCCACCGATAGAATGCTGAGAGGGAACCAGCCAGCTTCCACCAGGTAGGGCAGGACCAGCGTATAGGCCCAGAGGAGAAACCCTGACAGCAAACCCGCGATGGCCCCCCACCGGGTGGCTTCCCGCCAATACAGAGCCCCCAGCATGGCCGGCACCAATTGCATCACCCCGCAAAAGGCGATCAGCCCGATATCCACCAGCATGACCGTAGGAAAGATCAGGCGATAACCGAAATATCCTAAAAAGATAATAAGCAGAATGCCGCCGCGTTTGATGGTCAATAAGTGAGGCGTAATACGCTCTTGCAGGTTTAGCCGAATGGCCAGAGGCATTACCAGGCTATTGAGGAGCATGGTGCTCACCGCGATGGAGGCCACCGACACCATGGCGGTGGAGGCCGACAACCCCCCCAAAAAGACCAGCAAGGCGAGATAGGGATGCCCGGTTTGCAGGGGAATGCGGAGAACAAAGGTGTCACCCTGGTCCTGAGGCAAACCCAAGAGCAGTCCACCAAATGCAATGGGCATGACAAATAGGTTTATCAACAACAGATAGAGCGGGAAGAGCCAGATAGCGGTGAGAATATGCCTTTCATCGGTATTCTCCACTACCGCCATGTGGAACATGCGGGGGAGGAAGTGGATGGCTCCCATCGCCAGGAGGGTCAGGACCATAAGAAGGGAATAGCTATTCTGAGGGCCGGTGTTTACCAGGAGAAGCTGACTAAACTCCGGGCTCTGCTGAATTCGCGTAAAGATTTCTCCCCAACCCGAGAAAAGACCAAACGTTACCAGGATACCCAGACTAAAAAAAGCCAGGAGCTCGATCAGGGACCCAAACACCACTACTGCCACTAACCCTTCGTGGCGCTCGGTGGGGTCCAGATGGCGAGCCCCAAACAGAATGCCGAACATGGCCAGGAGCAGGGCCACATAAAAGGCGGTGTCTTGATAAATCGGGATGGCCAGGGGAGGGGTAATTTCTTTCTGAACCAGGACGTTAAAGGTATCAGAGATAGACTTGAGCTGTAGGCCGATATAGGGGGTGATGGCCAGGAGCAGCCCCACGGTAGCGATGGTCCCCAGAAAGGCCCCTTTGCCATAGCGCAGCGTCAGGAAATCGGACATAGTGGTCAGGTTGTTTTCCTTACAGATGCGCAGGAGCTTGCGCAAACCGAACCACCAGGAAAAAGCGATGATAGAAGGACCAAGGTAGATGGTGAGAAAGGTCACGCCTGAGGTGGCCGCCTTGCCGACGCTGCCGAAAAAAGTCCAGGCGGTGCAATAGACCGCCAGAGAAAGGGCGTAGATATAGGGATTGGCGATAATGCTCTTTCCCCGGGCCTGTTGCCGGTCACCATAATAGGCGATGGCAAAGAGCAGGAAGAGATAGCCGAACGCGGCGGCTGCTACCAGACCAGTGGTTAGCATAGGTTTGATTCCTGCCGCTTACTCCCGGGAAGTTAATCGGCTACCAAGGGCATACAGCCCAACAATGGCCAATATCCAAACCACATGGAGGTACAAAACCAGCACGGGAACCCCTGCCAGCAAAGTGTCGCGGTTAAAAATTTGCAACAAGGGATAGTTCAGTAGGAGAAAAATAAGGATCCCCAGCAAGGCCCAAAACTTGCGCTTTTTGGTCATAGGCATAGTAATTGCTCCTCAAGGTTTTCTCCTTAGGAGGAAAACTGAGCCGTTCATGCTTAATATATATTCATCTTAATGCCTTGAATCAAGTTGCTGCGGACCGGGACCAGCCTTTCTTGGAAAGGGGGCAAACTTTAAAATGTCTGGTGCGTGAGGCAGAAAGTTCGAAAATCGTCTATGAAGGGACGCCAGCTTTTAAGAATTACCTTCTTCATTACCCGCACCCAAGCCTAAAATCATCGAAAATCGGGGCATAGGAGAGGTTCATAGAGGGTGGAGTCGTCTGTCGAATGTCGATGGTGATATGCTGCCCCTCACCCCCAGCCGCCCCGCCACGGCCAGCTTCGCTACGGGGGGGCCGACGCCTCGCACCCATGGCCTCGCCGGCCAGGCACAGGGGAGCAGCAGCCGGTCCCGAGCAGGGCGCCGGACATTCTTTCTTATGGCCGCCGCCCGGCCCGGCTCCCTGCACCCGACCGGGACCAGACCCATACCGGATTTGGTGACCCGGCCCAGCGCCCCGGCTGCCCTGCCAGCAACCAGCGTCGCCGTCGCCCAGCCCAGCGCCCCACCGGAGTCACCACCACCGCATCCACCGCCACGGCAGCAGCCACCTGGCCCGGTCATGGTGTTGACCATCAAAGAGAGGGTGCCGCCAACCCTGGGGGGCTGCTGCGGCCCCTGGTCCCCACTGCCGCCACCACCACTGCTGCTACGGGGGACCACCGCCCCGCCGCCGCCGCCCCCCCCGGCCCCCGGCCCTCTCCTTCGTACACTCAGCCCAGAGCCCGAACCCCGAAACGTCTAATACCAAATTCTCATTGAAATGCAACTAATTATGGTTAATAATCCTCCCAAATCAAACCAATTGAGGGGGGATTGCCATGGCCCGACCGAAAGAGGTGATTGATGCAGCATTGGCCGAAAAAGCTGAATCTGCCTTAAAGGGTCTTTCAGATTCCAAGGTTTGTGTGAGATTGAAGGCAATTGCCAGTAGTGCCCGCTATCCCATCGCTCTGGTCAGCGCGGTTTTTGGCACCAACCGAACCACATTATGGCGCTGGATCAAGCGGTTTGCCTCCACAGGGCTGCCTGGTCTGATTGATGAATCAAAGGGCCGCAAGCCCCGCAAGTTAAACGAAGCACAGCGGCAACAGGTGGCCGGTTGGCTTGAAGAAAGCCGTAATAGCCAAGGAGAACCCATTTTCTGGACCGTGCCTAAACTGGTCCTGGCAATAGAGGCGGAGTTCAGCATCGTCTTGGGTAAAACTGCCGCCTGGGAACTGATGCGACAACTGGGCTTTCGGCAGAAGGTCCCGCGGCCACAACATGCCAAGGCGGATAAGCAAGCCCAGGAATCCTTTAAAAAACCGATGAGGAAGTAAGGGACTTTATCTCTTCCCCCGATAATATGGTGTTCTTTTTCGACGAAAGCCGTTTCGGACTGCAGCCCTCCATAGGACGCTGTTGGGCTCGGAAGGGGGTTCTGATTTCCGCTCCCGTAAACCCCAACTACCATAATTTCTATGTGTATTCCGGCGTTTCTCCTTTTACCGGAGATGCCTTTTCTCTTTTTCTCCCTTGGGTCAATACGGAGATTTGGCAAACCTGATACCAACCCGTTGTATGGAACTCTGCCATTGCAGCTATTTGTTGCAATAGAAAGCGAACTTGGTATAATTAGCAGACCTGTTCCAGGGCGTTGAAAAAGAAGGCGATTTCGACCTTGGCGGTGTCGGGGGCGTCGGAGCCGTGGACGATGTTGGCCTCGATCTCCCGGGCGAAATCGGCCCGGATGGTGCCGGGCGCGGCCTTGCGGTAGTCGGTGGCGCCCATGAGGTCCCGGTTGACCTGGATGGCGTTCTCGCCTTCTAAGATCATGGCCACGATGGGGCCGGAGCTCATGAAGGTAGTTAGGCTGTCGAAAAAGGGCCGTTCTTTATGGACCGCATAAAAGGCCCGGGCCTGCTCCAGGGAAAGGTGCAGCATCTTTATGGCGCGGATCTTGAGGCCGTGTTTTTCAAAGCGGCCGATCACGTCGCCGATCACCCCCCGGGCCACACCGTCTGGCTTGATCATGGACAGGGTTTGTTCTATGGGCATAACGTCGGTCTCCTGGCAATTTTTTCCTTGAGGTGTAATAAATTCTGTTAAAATCCTCGTTCCCAAGCTGAGCTTGGGAACGAGGATTTACACGAGGACTTATGGGGCGCGGGCGCACCCTACATGGCGGGCAGTGCCCGCCCTACACGGCTGAGAGCTGAAAGCTGACAGCTATCTTTCCACGTAGCCGTAGTGGTCGAACTGGAGGGTGAAGGTGCCCCGCCCCTGGGTCAGGGAGCGGAGGCTCGTGGCATAGCCGAACATCTCGGACAACGGGGCCAGCCCCGAGATCAGGCGCACCGGCCCCTTGGCCAGCAGGTGCTCCACCTTGCCCTTACGAGAGGCAAAATCGCCCATGACCTCGCCGGTGAATTCCTCCGGCGCGATGATCTCCACCTTCATAATGGGCTGGAGGAGTTGGGGGTGGCCCCGGTGGAGACCCTGTTTCACCGCGGTCATAGCCGCGACCCTAAAGGCCATTTCCGAGGTCTGCCCTTCCCTGACGGTGGCGTCGGTCAAGGTCACGGAAAGGTCCACCGCGGGGTGGCCGTACACCGCCCCGCCTTCCAGGGCTTCGGTGACCGCCTGGGCGATCAAGGGCGCCAAGCCCTGGGCCGGATGTCCTGCCGGCAGGCGCGACTCGAAAGAGTTGCCCGCGCCCCGGGGCCGGGGGGCCAGGGACAGCTTGACTTCGCCGAAATGGCGTTTGCCGGCCAGCTCCCGGTCGAACCCCCCGGTCTCCTCCACGCGGCTAGCAATGGTTTCCCGATAGACCACCTGGGGGCGGCCGGCGCGCACGTGGGCGTGGAACTCCCGCTCCAGGCGGTGGATGATGACCTCCAGGTGCAGCTCTCCCATGCCGGACAACAGGGTCTGGCCCGTGTCTTCATCGGTGTGGACCTTGAGGCTGGGATCTTCTTCGCAGACCCGCTCCAGGGCCGGTCCCAGGCGCTCCTGGTCGTCCCGGGTCACCGGCTCGATGGCCAGGGAGATCACCGGCACGTAAGATGATATGGGTTCCAGCACGATGGGGTTTTGGCGGCTGCACAGGGTATCGCCGGTGGAAGTGGCCTTCAGGCCCAGGAGGGCCACGATAGTGCCGGCCTGGGCTTCCTCGATGGGCTCCCGCTTGTTGGCATGCATGCGCAGTATGCGGGCCACCTTCTCCGTGGTCTGCTTGATGGAATTGTAAACTTCCTGGCCGAATTTCAGGGTGCCGGAATAGATGCGCACATAGGTGAGCCGCTGACCCTGGTCCACCATGATCTTGAAGGCCAGGGCGGCCAAAGGCATGTCATTTTCGGGCGGGCGGCTTTCAATTTTTCCGGTCTTGGGGTTCTGTCCCACAATCGGCGGCACCTGGGTGGGATTGGGCAGGAAATCCTTGATGCCCTCCAACAGCGGCTGGATGCCCTTGTTGCGCAAGGCGGAGCCGCAGTAGGCGGGTACTCCTTTGAGGGCCAGGGTGGCCCGCTGGATGCCGGCCTTGAGGGCCTCCACCGTCAAGGGCTGCTCCGCCAGATAGACCTCCATCACTTCGTCGTCCACTTCCGCCACGGCCTCCACCAGGGCCTCCCGGGCCGCCGCGGCCTGGTCCTGATAGCCGGCGGGAATCTCGAGTTCCTCAAAAGTAACGCCCAGAGTCTCTTCCCGCCACTTGATGGCCTTAAGGCTCAGAAGGTCGATGACGCCCTGGAAGTGCTCTTCTTCACCCCAGGGGATGGTCAGGACCAGGGGATGGGCCCCGAGCTTCTCCCGCAGGGACGAAAGCGCGGCCCCAAAATTTGCCCCCATGCGGTCCATCTTGTTGATGAAGGCCAGCTTGGGCACCCGGTACTTGTCCGCCTGATGCCAGACGGTTTCGGATTGGGGTTCGACCCCGCTCACCGCGTCGAACACCCCGATGGCCCCGTCCAGCACCCGCAGGGACCGTTCCACTTCGATGGTGAAATCCACGTGGCCCGGGGTGTCGATGATGTTGATGACGCAGCCCTTCCACTGGCAGGTGGTGACCGCCGCGGTGATGGTGATGCCGCGTTCCTGCTCCTCTGGCATCCAGTCCATGACCGCGGCGCCGTTGTGGACTTCGCCCATCTTGTGGGTGCGGCCGGTGTAATAGAGGATGCGCTCCGTCAAGGTGGTCTTGCCGGCGTCGATGTGGGCAATGATGCCGAGGTTGCGAATGGCCTTGAGTCTGGGGGCGGTCACGGTGTACACTCCGGAATAATCAACCTCGTTTGTAAATGAATTTGTCGGTACTTTCAACCTTTAATATTAGGCAAGCCTGATCCGGGAGGGTTATGTCTTGTAATTATTCGGATTTCCGCTACTGCCCCTGCTGCGGCGGTCTCCTTAAAACCCAACGCCGGGGGGACCGGGACCGTCTTGCCTGCCGCGAGTGTCGCCGGGTGCTCTATGTCAATCCCGCGGTGGGGGTGGCGGTGGTGGTCCGCCGGGGCGAGGCTATCCTTTGGGGCCGTCGGGGGAGCGGCCCTTATCGCGGCGCCTGGTGCATCCCGTGCGGCTATGTGGAGTGGGGGGAAGAGGTGAAGGCGGCCGCCGCCCGGGAGTTCCTGGAGGAAACCGGCCTGGTGGTGCAGGTGGGGCCGGTTGTGGCGGTGCATTCCAACTTTCATGACCCCGAACGCCTCACCGTGGGTATCTGGTTCGCCGGGCACGTAACGGGCGGCTTTCTTAAGGCCGGCGATGACCTGGCGGCCGTAGAGTTTTTCCCCCTGGCGGCCCCGCCGCAGCCCCTGGCCTTCCCCACCGACGCCCTGGTGGTGGAGGAACTCAGGCAGGGAAAAGTTCTACTGATTCCAGATTCCGTAAATCTTTCAGGGAAACCATGGCCACCCGGGAGCTGACCAGGTCCAGGACCGCAAAGCTGAAGGTGGGGAACCGCTGCTCCTCCAGGGTGAAGGCCCCGGGCACGATGAGGTAGGTAGTGTCCAGGTCCAGGGCCAGGCAGGCCTGGCGCGCCTGAAATTCCTGGGGCCGCACCGCATCGTTGGTGTAGAGCAGGCGGCTGAAGGGCGGCGTAAATCGAGTGACGCTGGGAACGTGGGTGTGGCCGTGGCACGCCACTAGCGGCAGGCGGTAACTGTGGGCCCTGTGCCCGTAGGCCCGGATGCGCTCATTATAGTGGGTCCAGATCAAAGCCCGGGTGTGGGCCAGGAAGATCCGCCCCTCCAGCTCCAGGGCGATGCCGCAGCCGGTGGCCTCGGGCAGCTGCGGGCCGAAGACGTCGTACACCCAATAAAGCCGGTTGCCGGGGTCCATGGTCAGCCAAGCCCGGAAGGGTTCCGGGTGACAATCCCCCAGACAGGCCAGGTGAGTAAGCCCCTGGTCCTTAAAGAACGCCAGCAACGCGGGAAGGCCGGCGTGGTAGGTGTGGGTGTCAGCTACCAGCGCCAGCCTTTCCATGATCTCTCGAGAAGCCGCTAAAAGTGGATACAGAAACCTTTACTTGGACGGCTTGGCGCCGCAGGCGTGGCCTTCGGTGCCTTTGAAGCGTTGCACCAGGTCGGCCAGATACTTGATGGCCTCTTCTTTGTCCTTGTCGATGACGATGCTCTCAACCTGCTGCTGTTCCACGTCCGAAAACACGATCTGTTTGTCTGCCATAGTCTTTCACCTTGTCTTGAATTAATGAAGCGTTGCCAGGCAACACTGTAGTGGTGGCTGAAACCGGCCGGCCGTCAAATTACTCTGGCGGCCTCTAACCTGCGGTTTCAGCCTCGGGTGACTGTGTTCGCGGACCGGGTGCGGGCGCCCGCAAAAGGCTTCCACGGCCCCGTCGTCTCAACCGTGCCCCGGGGCGCCTTCCGCGGCTTTGGGGCCGCAGGCGTGGCCCGCATGGGCCTTGAACTGACCGATTAGATCGCTCAGATACCGCAGGGCCGCTTCCCCGTCCTTGTCGATGACGATGCCCTCGATCTTCTGCTGCTCCTGATCCGAAAAGGCAATGTGCTTGTCTGCCATGAGTATCTCCCCTTTCATTCTTGCTGCACACAAGTTAAGCTCAAGGCGCCCGGGTGTCAATAGAAAGGCGAGACATTTGCGTATTTAGAAAAATCAGCGATAATAAACACAGAGTCGGCTTGGGCGGCGGCGCCAGGTTGCGGCCCGGCGCCCGTATGCCGAAGGCCCGGAGGGGCCGGGGCGTCCCGGCCTCAGCGCCGGCCCCGGCAGACTTAATCCGTTTTTAGTGAGGGGTAGTGTATGTCGAAGCTCTTCCGTGACCGCACCATGCCGGCTCTATGTCCATTTTGCCGCGCCGAGGTCCGGCGGCCGGTGGAGGTGGAAGGCGGTGAATGGTACGATTTTGCCGCGGAGTCCTGCACCTGCGGCGCGGTATTTGCCCTCGACCCCACCGCCAGAAACGGCGGCGCGGTTTTTTTGCAGGCCCTCCTCATGGCGGCCGACGGCGACATGGACCGGGCCATGGGTCTGGGCGAGGGCGTGGATTACGACGTCGACTACGTTAAAAAATACAATAGCGAACTCCACCGCCTGGAACCTAATTCCTTCGGGACCCTCTACTTTGTGCGCCTGCGGGCCTTGGCCGGGGATTAACCGGCCGCGGTGGGGTGGAAAAGCCCCGCCGCCCCTTCCCGGCGAGAAAAACGTTGACCGCTATAGGGCGTGCCTTGCACGCCGCTTATGGCGGCCACGGGCCGCCCTATGGGATTTGCCCCTAGGTAAAATTTGGGCCTATTGACCCAGGCGAGAAAATGATTGACATCGGCACGTAAGCGAAATATATAAGGCTGAGAGTTATGCTAGGCGCGAGCCACCCAGACTCAACTGGGCGGCTTTTTTTATTTTTATTTTGTAGGGGCGCACCCATGTGTGCGCCCCCAGAGGGCGGACACTTAGGTCCGCCCCTACAGGGTGAGAGGGCGGCTTATGCGCCTGGTGATGATCGACAACTACGACTCCTTTACCTATAACCTGGTGCAGCTCTTTTACGAGTTCGACCTGGAGGTGCTGGTCTTTCGCCACGACGAGATCGATCTGGCCGGCATCGCGGCGTTAAACCCCGACTGGCTCTGCATCTCGCCGGGCCCCAAGGCCCCGGACCAGGCGGGCATCAGCAAAGCGGTCATCACCCATTTCTATCGGCAAATCCCCATTTTAGGGGTGTGCCTGGGACACCAGGCCCTGAACGAGGTTTTCGGGGGCGCCACCGTCAGGGCCCCCATACCGGTGCACGGCAAGCGCCACCAGGTTTTTCATACGGGCCAGGGCCTTTTTCAGGGCCTGCCGTCCCCCTTCGGGGCCGCCCGCTACCACTCCCTCATGGCGGCGCCCAACTCCCCGGAACTGGAAGTCACCGCCTGGACCGGGGACGGCGTGGTCATGGGCCTCCAACACCGGTACTTTCCCCTCCATGGGGTCCAGTTCCACCCGGAATCCTTCCTCACCAGCCACGGCCACGCCCTGGCCGCGAATTTTTTGCGGCTGCGAGGGGAGGGGGCCTGAGGGGAGAGCGGGGACTATTTCTTTAGAAGCCATTTCAAAACCGGTTCCAGCGAAATCTTTGAAACAGCCGGGGGGGTTTAGGTTGGGAAAGAATCACCCCCCTTTTTTAAAGGGGGGCAGGGGGGATTAATAAGCGCCTGATAATCCCCCTAAATCCCCCTTTAAGAAAGGGGGACTTAAAATCTTTGGGAGTAACCGTGTTCGGCCGCGTGGTAGATATCGACATCAAGCCGTACGAGCCGCCGCCGGAGGTTAGCGGCCTGGCGGACCTGTTCACCGCGGTGCGGCAGCGCCCCTATGCCATGCTGTTGTTGAGCGGCGGGGACCTGGACTGCGCCGGCTATTCCCTCATGGGCTGGGACCCGTTCCTGGTTCTCCGGGCCAAGGGCCGCCGGGTTTGGGTGCAGCAGGGCGGCGATCCCCGGGTCTGTGAGGCCGACCCCTTCGCAGTGTTGGAGGACCTCCTGGGAGCCTTAACGCTGCCGGGCGACTCCCCGGTCACGCCCATGGCCGCCGGGGGGCTGGGGTTCCTGGCCTACGACCTGAAAAATCATCTGGAGCGGCTACCCGCCACCGCGGTGGATGATTTAAACCTGCCGGAAATGGTGTTTGCCTTCCCCCGGCGCTTAATGATCCACGACCGTCGGGGCGGGCGTTTCTGGCAGGTGGGTATCACCTACGAGGACGCGGGGGGGCGGGTTAGCGCCCCGGAGGCTGGCGAGCTGTGGCCCCCGGCGCTTCCCGTGGGCGCTTACCGGGTCGGGCCACCGGAGAGCAACTTTACCCGGGAGGCGTATTTGACGGCTCTCACCCGCATCCGGGAGTATATCCGGGCCGGTGACGTCTACCAGGTCAACCTGACCCAGCGCTTTTCTTTCCCCCTGTCCGGGGAGCCGTACCACCTGATGCAGCGGCTCTTCCAACTGAACCCGGCGCCCTTTTACGCCTATCTGCACTGCGATGATTTTCAGGTGCTCTCCACCTCTATGGAGCGCTTCCTGTACCAAAAGGGCGATTATCTCGAGACCCGCCCCATCAAGGGGACCAGGCCCCGGGGGGCCACCCCGGCCGCGGATGCCATCCTGCGGCAGGAATTGGCCGAGAGCCTCAAGGACGACGCCGAACTCTCCATGATCGTGGACCTGCTCCGAAACGACCTGGGCAAGGTCTGCCGGCCCCGGACGGTGCAGGTCAAGGAGCACAAACGGCTGGAGGCCTACCAGAACGTCTACCACCTGGTGTCCGTGGTCACGGGGCAAATCAAGCCCGGAGAGAGCGCGGTGGATATTCTGCGGGCCACCTTTCCCGGGGGCTCCATCACCGGGTGTCCCAAGATCCGGGCCATGGAGATCATCGACGAACTGGAGCCCCACGTGCGCCACGTTTACTGCGGGGCCATCGGCTACCTGGGGCTTAACCGCAACCTGGACTTGAACGTGGCCATCCGCACCGCCATCATCTCCCAAGGGCGGGGCTATTTCGCGGTGGGGGGCGGCGTGGTCTATGACTCCCGGGAAGAAGACGAATACGAGGAGACCCTCCACAAAGCCAGCACCCTGTTTAGGCTCATCGCCGGGGACTTGTAGGTTGGGGGGAAAAGGCGAAAAGGGAAAAAGGGGGAAATGGGAAAAGATTGCTATTAAACTCTGCCAAATGGTATGAGGGAATATCTCATGAAAAAGTGTATTCCTCTATGGATCGGCAAAGATTGTTAAGATTTAACCCTTTCCCTCTGTTAACCCAAAAATTTTGCGTTGGTGATGCATGGCAGAATTCGTCTGGCTCAACGATAACTTGATTCCCCTGGACCAGGCCCGGGTGTCGGTGAACGACCGGGGGTTTCTCTACGGGGACGGCTTATTTGAAACCCTGCGGGCCGAGGCTGGCCGGGTGCGGTTCCTTCCAGAGCACCTGGACCGCCTGGCCGCCTCGGCCCGGGTCTTTTGCCTGCCTTTCCCTGAAAATATCCCCTGGCAGGAGCGCCTGGCGCGGTTGCTCACGGCCAACGGTCTGAGCCGGGGTTCGGCCCGGGTGAAAATTCTCCTGAGCCGGGGGGTGGCAGAAGGGTTGGGCCTGCCGCCGGGGACCCGCCCCACCCTGGTCATCTGGGCCCAGCCGTATGCTCCTCCCAGTCCCGAAGAGATTGCGGCGGGCTGGCCGGTGGTCATCTTTCCCGAAGGCCGCGCCACCTTCGTGGGCCGCCACAAGAGCCTCAACTACCTGTTCTATCTGGCGGCCCGGCAGTTCGCCCTGGACCGGGGGGCCAAAGAAGCCCTCATCCTGGAGGCCGACGGCCTGGTCTCAGAGGGGGCCGCCACCAGTCTGGTCTATCTCCGCCAGGGGCGGTATTACACGCCCGCTTCGGCCAGCGCCCTTCCCGGGGTGACCATCGCGGTCCTCGCCCAGGGGTTGGCCGCCCGGGGCCTGGTCCTTAAAGCCCGTCCCACCACCGTGGCCCAGCTTCAGGAGGCCCACGGCCTCTGGCTGGCCAACTCCCTCATGGGCCTGATGCCGGTGGCCGCGGTCAACGGGACGCCGATGCCGCTGAACGAGGCCACCACCTTCCTGCAAGGGGTGTTGGCGGACATGATTTGAGGGTGAGGACCAAGGGGTTTTTCGTAAGTGCCCCTTTACGTCGCAGACTCTTTTCCCCAACCCCTTAAGTTTTCTTGTAGGGGCGCACCCATGTGTGCGCCTCGGTCCAGGGCGGATGCACGGGTCCCCCCCTACAGGGGGATGGGAGGGGAGCTGCAGGGGCACAGCGTGCTGTGCCCCAGGCCGGGGGAATTTTTCGTCTTTTCGTAAGGGCTTCCACCGGCCCTTCCCTCACATCATCCTTTCATCTTCTCCAGGACCCGGCGGAGTTGCTCCCCGGTTTTTTCCATGTCGCCGGGTTTATAGCTCTCCTGGGGAAAGAGCCTGAGTCCGTCGGTATGATAGCGGGGGATAACGTGGATATGGGCATGGAACACCACCTGCCCCGCGGCCTCGAAATTATTCATGCCGATATTGAATCCCTGGGCGAATAACGTCGCCCGCAGGGCCTGGGCCACCCGGCGGCAGACCCGGCCCATCTCCGTCCACAGGGCGTCCGGCAACTCCAGCAGGTTCTGGTAGTGGGTCTTGGGGATGACCAGGGTGTGGCCGTAGTTCACCGGGGCGATATCCAGAAAGGCCAGGACCACCGGGGTTTCCAGGACCCGCACCGCCGGCGCCTCCCCGGCCGCAATGCGGCAAAAGATACAGTCTTGCATGACTCTCCTTTCATGGTTAAGGGTCGTGAGGGTCAGAGCCGCGGGTCCGGGGCCCTCCCCGTGGGCGCCCCGGCCCCAGTTACCAGGCCCGTTTCAGAAAAACCGCACCCCCCGCAAATTAGCTTATTGTCATTATAGTCGAAAAATAGTATGAATGACCCGATTTCGCGAATGGCCTTTGGCGATGAGGGGAAGTTGAGCCATGCGCATGAACCTGCGCCGCTTCCGCTCCTGTGGGCGCAAAGCCCAGGCCATCTGAGGTTTTGCTTTAAATGAAAACCCGAATCCAAAGGAGACCCAACATGAGAAAAACTGTCTGGTTGTTGACGGTGGCGGCGTTGTGCGGCCTATCCTTTCTGGCGCTGGCGCCCCCGGACCTCTTGGCCCAGTGGGGCGTCATCCAGCGGGGCGTTGAGGCAACCCGGCCGGGGCAACCGGCAACCCAGCCGGCGCCGGCGCCTGAGGACCCCAACGCCCCGTTTAACCGGGCCAAGATGGGGGAGAGCTTCCAAGCCCCTATGACCTACAAAAACAACCGGCATTTTTCCTACACCATCCCCGCCGGCTGGCAGAAAGAGCAGGGTGACCCCACCGGGGAGAAAGGCGTCGGTTTCGGCCTGCCCGGGACCACGGCCAGTTTTAACATCCATATAACCCAAATGGTGCCGAGCTTCCCCCGAAAAGCCGCGGTGGACGCCGGCTTTAAGCAGGCCAAGGAAGAGATGACCATCCGCAAATATATGGCCGTGAAGCGGCGGGATCAAGGCGGCTCACGGGGAGTCATCGGCTGGGAGACCATCGAAACCGCCGAAAAGGGCTCCGGCGGTTTTCAGCGGATTCAATGGCAGTGTTATGACAAGGACAACTACTACTATAGTTTTATGACCGCGGTTAACCCCCAGCAGTTCAACCAACACCGGGCGGTAATGCAAAAAATCATCGATTCCATCCGATTCGACTAAAGCCGCCTCCGGGGCGGTCTTCCCGGAGAGACCGCCCCGAACATGTAAGCGCCATGACCCTCAAAGACATTGAAGCCGCGCGGGAACGACAGCAGGGAGTAATTCTCCGCACCCCGCTGATCTATTCCCACACCCTGAGCCGGGCCGGCGGCCGGGAAGTCTTCCTGAAGCTGGAGAACCTCCAGACCACCGGGTCGTTCAAGCTGCGGGGGGCCATCAACCGCCTGACGCGGCTCAAGGAGCGGGGGGAGGGGGTGCGGGTGGTGGCCGCCTCGGCGGGCAACCACGGCCAGGGCGTAGCCTTCGCCGCCGCCCAGTTGGGCCTTCCGGCGGTTATCGTTATGCCCCAGGGGGCCTCCATTTCCAAGCAACTGGCCACCCAAGGCTACGGCGCCGAAGTGATCCTCCATGGCCGGGACTTGGGGGAGGCCCTGGAGCGGGCCCAGGTCCTGGTGGCCCAGGGGTATAGCTTCATTCATCCCTACGACGACCCCGAAGTAATCGCTGGCCAGGGCACCCTGGGCCTTGAGATCGTCGAAGACCTGCCCGGGGTTGACACCGTGGTCCTGCCCGTGGGGGGCGGGGGGCTGGCCGCGGGCGTCGCGGTGGCCGTAAAAGCGCTTAAACCCCAGGTGCAGCTCATCGGGGTGCAGACGGCCCAGGTGCCGTCTCTGGCTGCGGCCCTGAACGCGGGGGCCCCCACGCCGGTGCCGTCCCGGCCCACCCTGGCGGACGGCATCAACGTCCCCCAGGTGGGCCGCCATCCCTTTCCCTTGCTTATGCAGCACCTGAGCGATGTGGCGCTGGTTTCGGAGCAGGAAATCGTCCAGGCGGTGCTCCTTTTGCTGGAGAGGAAGAAGGTCCTGGCGGAGGGGGCCGGGGCGGCCTCGGTTGCGGCTTTTCTGGGGCCCCTGGAGGCGCGGGACCTGGGCCGCCAGGTGGTGCTGGTGGTGAGCGGTGGCAATATCGACATCCCCCTCCTGGAACGGGTGGTGCCCCGGGCCTTGCTGGCCCGGCGCCGGCTCCTGACCTTGCGGGTGGCCCTCACCGACTACCCCGGGTCCCTGGGCCGCCTCACCACCCTCCTGGGGGAGCAGGGGGCCAACATCCTCCACCTGTTCCACGACCGCCTGGCCCGGGAACTGCCCCTGGACCACACCCGGGTGGAACTCAACCTGGAAACCCGGGGCCCGGAACACGGCGACTCAGTGCTTGCGGCCCTCAAAGCGGCCGGCTACCGGGTGGAGGAGAAGCCCTGAAAACGGTTTTCAGTTTTGGGTTTTCGGTTTGCGGTTGAACCCCGATTTTTATGATTAAGCAGCGGCACCGGCGTCTCGCTTGGGCCTGAAGTAGTAGGGCGGGCACTGCCCGCCGGCTTTTAGGTTTATGGTGGGCGGTGCCGACCCTGATTCAGTTTCAGAGGGTGCAATAGCCAAAAAGGCCGAGGTAGCCAAAATTTTTTTTGGGGGGGTACATTATGAAATCAATAGCGTTAGTTTCAATTATTGTTATTATGTGCTGATGTGCTGGCACTCCGGTAATCCAGGTAAACACTCCATTTGCCGAAGATGACTATATTCCTTATACAAAAGATGGGACTGGCAATATTAAAGGTCAGGCATTTCTTAAAAATCAATCAGGTGAGGTAAAATATGGTGCTGGCAACACTATTTATTTAATTCCTATTACACCTTATACAAAGGATTTGATGGATAAAGCAATTGAAAAAGGTGGTGGATTCACAACTAATATGGATTATCGACTAAATAAATATATTAAAACTACTATCGCTGACGGCGAAGGGCGCTTTGAATTTCTTAAATTGCCTCCGGGTGATTACTATATTGGATGTCAAATTGCTTGGAAATATGCCACCCGATATGGCTTAATGCCAACAGGGGGCAATATTGTAAAATCTGCTAATGTTAAAGAGGGAGAGTCGGTTAAGGTAATTTTAACTCGTTAATTTTATATGACAAGGGTGGGCACCGCCCACCATAAATCCTCGTTATGGCGGGCAATGCCCGCCCTACACGGCGGTCGCCGCATCTTTAAAAAAAGGATGTCGGACGGGGCTGCCTGAGATATCTTCGCATGACCCTCCGCAGACCTGTTAGGGTATAATCAGACCTTATCGTTTGCGGCTTTGGCCGACCGAAAACCGAAAACCGAAAACAGGAAACCTATTCATGCCCATCTCCACCCGCATCCGCGGCGCCATCCAAAATTCATCCTGGATCCGGCGTATGTTTGAAGAAGGGGCCGAGCTCAAGGCCCGCCTGGGAGGCGACCAGGTCTTTGATTTCACCCTGGGGAACCCTGACTTGGAGCCGCCGGCCCGGTTCCAGGCGGAATTGGTCAAGGCGGCGGCAGACCCGCGCCCCGGCCTCCACGCCTACATGCCCAACGCCGGGCTCTTAAACACCCGCCAGGCCCTGGCCGGGATGCTCAGCCGCATCCACGACCTGGAGTTCAAGGCCCGTGACGTCGTCCTCACCTGTGGGGCCTCCGGCGGGCTCAACATCATCCTCAAGGCCCTGCTGGACCCGGGGGATGAAGTGGTGATCCTGGCCCCCTATTTCCCCGAATACCTGTTTTATGCCGACAACCACGGCGGCGTTGCCAAGGTGGTGGAAACGGACGAGCACTTCCAGCCGGACCTGGACCGGCTGACCGCGGCCTTGAGCCCCCGGACCCGGGCGGTCATCATTAATTCCCCCAACAACCCCACTGGCCAGATTTACGACGCGGCCACGTTGAAGGCGTTGGGGAGGTTCCTGGCCCACCATGCGGGGCGCCACGGCCGGCCGGTTTACCTGGTGGCCGATGAGCCCTACCGGCATCTGGTCTATGACGACGCCGTGGTCCCCAGCGTCTTTGCGGCCTATCCCAATACCCTGCTGGCCACGTCGTTTTCCAAGGACCTGTCCATCCCCGGGGAGCGCCTGGGGTATGTGGCGGTGAGCCCCATGGCCACCGGGCGGGGTGAGTTGGAAGGCGCCCTGGTGCTGGCCAACCGCATCCTCGGGTTTGTCAACGCCCCGGCCCTGATGCAGCGGGTGGTGGCGGCGCTGACCGATGTCAGCCTGGACATCACCCCCTACGCCCGGCGCCGGGAGCTGTTCTGCGACGTGCTCTCCCAGGCGGGCTATAAATTCCTCCAACCCCAGGGCGCCTTTTATCTCTTTCCCCAGGCCCCCGGCGGGGATGACCTGAACTGCGTGGCCCGCCTCAAGGAGGAAAATATCCTGGCGGTGCCGGGGCGGGGTTTTGGGCGCCCCGGTTATTTCCGCCTGGCCTTTTGCGTCTCGGAGCAGGTGATTGCGGCCGCGGCCCCGGGGTTTGCCCGGGCCTGGAAAAAGATGCTGGGGTAAGGGTCTCCGGGGGGAGGCCGGGAGTTGGATACCCCCCGGCCCGGCCCTTCCCCTGACAGCATAGTACCATGTAACATTGTTTATTTCGTATAATGCGGTATAATAGGGCAAATTCCAAGGGGGAGGGATTTGCCATGAAACCACGATACCGGGTGACGTTAACCGAGCAAGAACGCCAGGAACTCGAGACTTTGAAAACGAGGCGGACCAGTGCGAAACGGTTCCTTTACGCACGCGCTTTACTCCTGTGTGATGCAGGACCGCAGGGGCCTGCCTGGACTGTAGCAGATGTTGCTGAGGCTATGGGCGTTACGCCTCGCACCATCGAACACCTGAAGAAGCGTTTCGTTGAAGAGGGGCTCACTGCTGCGCTGGAGCGAAAACAGGCGGAAAAACCCCCGCACCAAGTTACTTTTGATGGGGCTTTCGAGGCCCGTCTGATTGCCTTGGCCTGCTCGGAAACGCCGGAGGGGCGGCGGCGATGGACCGTGCGATTGCTGGCTGAGAAAGCCGTCGAACTGCATTTGGCGCCGGAGGTTTCGCATATGACTCATTTTCGACAGTTGTAAGCCCAGATATAGGTATAAGTCATTGAAATTGTTAGGTGGCATAGATGGGAAGGGCGGAAATGTAGTGCCAACCCATGCATCCATA
>Ga0194126_10004091_pt1 | contig 22499 bp, 19 predicted proteins | sample TA2KigC150mmetaG_FD_148641 | JGI IMG/M metagenome (GOLD analysis project Ga0194126, IMG submission 148641) | Freshwater microbial communities from Lake Tanganyika, Tanzania - TA2015035 Kigoma Deep Cast 150m | ecosystem: Environmental > Aquatic > Freshwater > Lake | place: Tanzania: Lake... | reverse complement strand
CGGGCGGATTGGTGGCTCACCCAAGATCGTGAAAACGCAATGGTTTCGACTGGCGCTGTCTCATCGAACGGTCTTGATGACCCAACGGGAATGGGAAGCCCCGACGAGCCTCGAGAGGCTCTTCGAAAGGCCCTGCAAGACATCAAATCGGCACTTTTGTTGGATACAGGTAATGCCTTGTTTTACTGTATTTTAGGAGAAATATATACCCGAATCGGTTTGGTTTCAGAAGCCGATGATGCGTTTAGGGTTTCGATGGCTCGCAATCCAGAATTGGTCAGGGTGTATTTGCGGAGGGGAGAACTTGCCTTGATTAATCGCCAGCATGGGGTTGCTTTCAAGTATTTGAACGAAGCCTTGCGGCGGGATAAGCGTTTGGCGGAAGGGTATTTGCTCAAAGGGCTCACCTATTTGGAGCTTAAGGACACGGCAGCTGCCCGATCGGCGTGGCTAACAGCCATTGAACAAGACCCCAATTTGTATGCGGCTTATCTGGAGCTGGGCTTGAGGGAAAAAGATCCGCAGACCGCGCATCGGTATTTCTCGAACGTCTTGCAACTCAAACCCGGCCATGCAGAAGCCTGTTATGCCCGTGGCATGTTGCTGCAAGAACAAGGCTATTTGGATTCGGCCAGGCTGGATTATCTATCCTTGCTGCAAGCAAGACCCCAACACCGGGACGCCCTTTTCAATATGGCCTATTTGGATATGCTGGATAAAAATTTTGAAAAAGCGGTCATGGGATACGACAAGGTATTGGCCTTGGACGCCCAGGATCTCCCTGCAATGCTGAATCGTGGCTTATGTTATGAGTTGATGGGCAAGGTTCAGGAGGCTGCTGCAGATTACAGGGAATGCCTGCGCCTTCGCAAGGGCTATCCACAGGCCTTGCAGGGCCTCAATCGCCTCAAATGATGTATATTCGCAGGCTTTTCAGAAGGCAAATTCCCCACGTAGCGTCCACTAATCCATGAACCATTCTGAACTCATCGTCCAACTCCCTGACGGAAGCCGTCGAAACTACCCCAACGGCACGACCGGGGTGGACGTGGCTCGTACCATTTCGGAGGGATTAGCCCGACAGGTGCTGGCTTGCGAAGTCAATGGTGAAGTTTGGGATTTGAACCGTGCTCTACCGGCAGAATCCACTTTTCGACTTTTGAAATGGGAAGACCAAGGGGGCAAGTCCACTTTTTGGCACAGCAGTGCTCACTTGCTAGCTGAGGCTTTGGAGTCCCTCTATCCGGGGATCCAATTGGGGATAGGTCCAGCGATTGAGCAGGGTTTTTATTACGATATAGATTTTGGGGATTATTCTTTTTCGAGCGATGACTTTGAGGTGGTCGAGAAAAAGATGCAATCCCTTGCCGCCACGGGAGCATCTTTTGAACGTCAAGAAATTTCCAAAGCTGAGGCCATGGCCTATTTCACCAAGAAGGGCGATCCGTACAAATTGGAATTGCTCGAGGGGTTGGCTGACGGGCAAATTACCTTCTATACCCAAGGGCAATTCACGGATTTGTGTCGTGGGCCTCATATCCCCGATACCTCCAAAATCAAAGCAATCAAATTATTGAACATTGCCGGAGCCTATTGGAGAGGCAACGAGAAGAACAAACAATTGACGAGGATATACGGCGTTTCTTTTCCCTCCGCCAAAGACCTGGAGCAACACCTCCACCTTTTGGAGGAAGCACGCAAAAGGGATCACCGCAAGCTGGGCAAGGAATTGGAATTGTTCACATTCAGCGAGAAAGTGGGCATGGGCCTCCCGCTGTGGTTGCCCAAGGGGGCTATGGTCCGCGAAGTTTTGGAGCAGTTTTTGCGCAGACAGCAAGTAAGGGCGGGTTATGTGCAGGTGGTGACCCCTCATATCGGGCACAAAGAGCTTTACCAAACCTCGGGTCATTGGGACAAATACGGCCAAGATTCGTTCAGACCCATTCTCACACCGCATGAAGGGGAAGAGTATTTGCTCAAGCCCATGAACTGCCCACATCACTGCGAGATTTACAAGGCTAAGCCCCGTTCATACAAGGATCTGCCTCTTCGATTGGCGGAGTTTGGTACAGTGTACCGCTACGAGCAACACGGGGAATTGCATGGACTGACTAGGGTGAGAGGCTTCACCCAAGACGATGCCCATTTGTTCTGCAGGGATGATCAAGTAAAAGACGAGTTTAAAAAGGTTATATCATTGGTATTGAAGGTTTTTGATGTTCTTGGTTTTGAGAAATACACCGCTCAAATTTCGTTAAGAGACCCGGCCAATCGCACCAAATACATAGGAACGGATGAGGCCTGGGCCAAGGCCGAACAGGCTATTATCGAGGCCACTGCAGAAATGGGGATGCAGACGGTAACGGTCCCCGGCGAAGCAGCCTTTTACGGACCCAAATTGGACTTTATGGTGCACGATGCCTTGGGACGCTCTTGGCAATTGGGTACGATTCAGGTGGATTATAACCTGCCTGAGCGATTTGACTTGACCTACGTGGGAGCCGACAATTCCCGGTACAGACCGGTCATGATCCACCGCGCCCCCTTTGGTTCCATGGAACGCTTTGTGGCTCTTTTGATCGAACATTGTGCGGGTAATTTCCCATTGTGGTTGGCACCGGAACAGGTTGCGATTCTGCCTATTTCTGAAAAGTTTCAGGATTTTGCCCAAGAAATCCAAAGCATGCTGACTACTGCCGATATTCGCAGTACCATTGACCAACGTGACGAAAAAATTGGACGAAAAATCCGTGATGCCGAAGTTCAGAAGATCCCATTCATGCTGATTATTGGGGAGAAAGAAGTGGAATCCCGAACGGTCGCGGTACGTCGCCATGGGCAGGGTCAAGGAGAAACGTTGGGAATAGAGGCCTTTGTGGCGCTCTTGAATACCGAGCTTGATGCAGTCCGCTAAGCCATCCCCAATGGACTGTACTCGATTATTTTCTTGATTCAGCTTGAAATTTATTCATTTTTTAATTTAATCTAAACAAAGGAGGTCCTTATCAATCAGCCTGTTCGTAATCCTAATTTTAACAAAAGGCCGCAGAAGCCTATCGATCCAATCAATGAAAATATACGAGCGGAACAGGTTCGCCTGGTCGGTGAAAATGTAGAACAAGGGGTTTACACCTTGGCCAAGGCCTTGCAAATTGCCGAAGGGTTGGGCCTTGACCTGGTCCTTATCGCGGAGACCGCGACCCCTCCCGTTTGCCGTGTCACTGATTACAGCAAATTCCAATACGAGAAAAAGAAAAAGGAGAAGGAAATCAAAGCCCACGCCGCCAAGAATTTGGTCAAGGAGATTCGCTTTGGCCCGAATACCGACGATCACGATTTTCAGTTCAAACTCAAGCATGCCAAGAACTTTCTCCAAGAAGGTTCCAAGGTCAGGGCCTACGTGCATTTCAGGGGTCGAGCCATTGTTTTCAAAGAGCGTGGCGAATTGCTCTTGCTCACCTTTGCTCAACAACTCGAAGAGGTTGGCAAAGTAGAAAGCCTTCCAAAATTGGAAGGAAAGCGTATGTTTATTTCTTTGGCCCCCAAAGGAACCAAGAAATAAGGATACAAACCCGATATTTTTTGCGTATTTTTGCGATCCCTGAAGCAAGGCTGGTACTTGCCTGAGGGGCCTAAAACCCGCGTTATGCCCAAAATGAAAACCAATTCCGGTGCCAAAAAGAGGTTCGCTCTTACCGGAACAGGCAAAATCAAGCGCAAGCACGCCTACAAGCGTCACATTTTGACCAAGAAGAGCACCGTGCAGAAGCGCCGTCTGAGTCACGGAGCTTTGGTGGATACCACCAACGAAGCTCTCATCAAGCGTTTGTTAACCATCGGTAAATAAGCCCCCATGCCCAAATCGTCCAATAACGTTGCCGCCCATGCCCGTCGTAAGCGGGTTTTGAAATTAGCTAAGGGTTATTTCACCACCCGGTCCACCGTTTTCACCGTCGCCAAGAACGCGGTCGAAAAGGCCTTGACCTATGCCTACCGCGACAGAAAGGCCAAGAAGAGGCATTTCCGTAATTTGTGGATTGCCCGTATCAATGCCGCCGCTCGTCAAGAGGGTATTTCATATTCCCAACTCATGGGCAAATTGAACAATTCCTCCATTGACCTCAACCGCAAAGTCCTTGCGGATTTGGCGATGAATCACCCGGAATCCTTCCGCAAGGTGGTTCAATCCGTTCGATAAGGCAAGGGTCGCCTAGACGACCTTCGTATCAACCAAAGTCGAAAGCCTTACAAGGTCCGGAGTGCTTGATTTAAGCGCTCCAAGGCCATGTATATTTCGTCGCCGTTGATCACCAAAGGAGGGGCCAGGCGAACGATATGCCCGTGGGTTGGTTTGGCGAGTAATCCAAGCTCCATCAATTTTACACAGAAATTCCATGCCAAATCAGGTTGGTCTTTGTCGAAAACCAAGGCCTGAAGCAGGCCTTTGCCGCGGGTGATTTGGAGGATGGGGAAGGTATTCACCAAATCTTGCAAGCCTTCTCGGAGAAGGCATCCCATGCTTGCGGCATTTTGGGGAAGGTTCTCGTCCAAAATGATTTGGACGGCTTCGCTCGCTACCGCACAGGCAAGGGGATTTCCACCAAAGGTTGACCCGTGTTGGCCAGGTCTAACGGTGAGCATGATTTCATCAGCGCACAGAACGGCCGAAACTTGGGGAAGGTTCTCGTCCAAAATGATTTGGACGGCTTCGCTCGCTACCGCACAGGCAAGGGGATTTCCACCAAAGGTTGACCCGTGTTGGCCAGGTCTAACGGTGAGCATGATTTCATCAGCGCAGAGAACGGCCGAAACGGGCAGCATTCCACCGCCCAAGGCTTTGGCCAAAACCAAGATATCGGGCTTGGTATGCTCGTGATCACAAGCAAGGAGAGCGCCCGTTCTCCCCAGGCCGGTTTGAATTTCATCCGCGATCATCAAAACGCGGTACTTGGTGCAAAGCGCTCTGACGGATGCCAGGTAGCCCTGATCCGGGACAACGACGCCGGCCTCCCCTTGGATGGGCTCCAGCATGAAGGCGGCTACATTCGGATTCTGAAAAGCCGATTCCAGGGCTGCGAGATCGTTATAGGGCACTTTGACAAAGCCGGGAACCAAGGGGCCAAATCCGCCGTAGGATTCGGGGTCTGAGCTTGCCGAGATGGCCCCAATCGATCTTCCCCAGAAATTTCCCTCCGGAAAAACCAACAGCGCACAGTCGGGGGCGACCCCCTTGACTTCGTAGGCCCAACGCCTGGCCAATTTGACCGAGGTTTCTGCGGCTTCAACCCCGGTATTCATGGGGAGCAGACGGTCAAACCCGAAAGTTTGGCACATGAATTCGCAATATTTCCCTAACTTGTCGTTATGGAAAGCTCTGGATGTTAATGTTAAACGCGATGATTGTTCATGTAAAACTTTTATTAAACGTGGATGAGCGTGGCCTTGATTGACTGCGGAGTAGGCTGACAAAAAGTCCAGGTATTCTTTACCATCCGTATCCCAAACCCGGCAACCGGAACCCCTGTGGAGAACTACCGGAAGGGGATGGTAATTTTGGGCTCCGTATTGGTGCTCCAGGTCCAGTGCGGAAATTGGGGGAGACTCGATGGCCATGGGGGAAGGTTCAGATGGTGAAATATTGGCTAAGGGCGAGTAAATGGGGATGAATGGAGGCCTATTTGGAGTATATTTGCGTTCCCAAAAAGTAAAAGCGCTTTATCGACCAAATTTAGCGCCTGCCTTCGTGGGATTTTGGATTAAACTCGAAACAATTTCTTTTTTGTCTCCAAGCTAGATTATAATCTCCCACTAATACAGAACCCATGTCCAAGGTTTGTGATTTAACCGGCAAGCGCGCCATCAAAGGAAACCATGTTTCCCACTCGAATGTCAAGACCAAGCGTCGCTTTAGTCCCAATTTGCAATTGAAGAAATTCTATATTCCTGAAAGCGGGGAATGGATTACCCTGAAGGTTTCGACCTCAGCCATTCGTACCATCGCCAAAAACGGAATGGGCAAAGTCGTTCACGATTTTCTGACCAAAGGCAAAGTTTGATTCAGCGTTTTTAATACCCTAAACCATGGCCAAAAAAGGTAATCGCATTCAGGTCATTCTCGAATGTACGGAACACAAAACGAGCGGTATGCCCGGCATGTCCCGCTATATCACCACCAAGAACAAAAAGAATACGCCTGATCGCATGGAGTTTAAGAAGTACAACCCTGTGCTCAAAAAGGTGACTACTCACAGAGAAATCAAATAATTAAAGCACTGAACCATGGCCAAAAAAGTTGTGGCAACCCTCAAAAGGGAAGCCAGTGAACAAGAGAAAGTCGTAAAGGTCATTCGCGCTAAGCGTTCCGAGAAAACCGGCGCATACACCTTCAAAGAAGAGTTCGTAAGGGCCGATAAGGTCAAGGACTACTTTTTAAGGTCAAAGACTTTTTTTCTAAATAACATTTTGAAAATTTCAAGGAAAGGCTTTCCAACACGGAAGGCCTTTTTTGTTAGGTATGGGATTTTTTGATTTTCTAAAGGGCCGTAAGGAGAAAGAGGCCTTGGTCAAAGGCTTGGAAAGAACCAAGGAGGGTTTCTTTTCCAAGATTTTGCGATTGTTCAGCAGCAGGACAAGGATAGACGATGATTTGCTGGAAGAATTGGAGGAAATACTCTTGTCGGCGGACGTGGGGGTGAATACCACGGTCAAAATCATGAGCAGACTTCATCAAGAAATCGAACGCCGTAGAGATTTGAAGCCGGAGGACCTGCAGGGTTTGCTTAAGGAGCACATTTTGGAGTTATTGGGAGCAGACCTTAAGGATGAAGAGGACAAGCTCACCAAGCCTCATGTCATTTTGGTGGTAGGCGTCAACGGGGTTGGCAAGACGACCAGTATTGGTAAATTGGCATGGCGCTTCAAGCAGGCTGGTAAACAAGTAGTATTGGGTGCAGCGGATACCTTCCGTGCAGCGGCTGTGGAGCAATTGTTGTTGTGGGGTGAGCGTACAGGGGTTCGGGTGGTTCACCAGCAAAGCGGATCGGATCCTGCATCGGTGGCCTTTGATACCGTTAAATCCGCCGTGGCCTCCTCTGCGGATATTGTCCTCATTGACACCGCCGGTCGTTTGCATAACAAAGGGCATTTGATGGCTGAACTGTCCAAAGTCCGTACCGTTTTGAACAAGTGTTTGGAGGGTGCCCCCCACGAGGTATGGTTGGTTCTGGATGCTTCGACTGGACAAAATGCGGTGGAGCAGGCCAATCAATTTACTGCAGCGACCCAAGTGACGGGTCTCATTCTAACCAAATTGGACGGTACCGCCAAAGGGGGTGTGGCCATAGGGATATGCGCAGAATTTAAATTGCCGATACGGTTTGTGGGGGTTGGTGAGGGAATGGAGCAATTGCAAGTCTTTGATAAGGAAGCTTTTGTGGACGGATTATTCGAACAGGTTTCGTGATCCTTTCAACGCAACGATTCGTTCAACACTTTTACGAGGAGCCATATCCCCAATAAACGCTGATAAGCATGAGAACCAAAGGATTGCCCAAGAAGCCTGCACCGGTTCGTTTAATCACCTTGGGTTGTTCCAAAAACACCGTGGATTCCGAGCGATTGGCCACCCAGTTGCATGCGGGTGATTTCGAGATCTTGGATGAAAGCTCAGGCAATACCGATACTAGCCAAACAGTGATTATCAATACCTGTGGTTTTATCGAAAATGCCAAGCAAGAATCCATCGATACCATTCTGCAATACGCCGATGCACGACAAGAGGGCAAAATTGCCAAGCTCTTGGTCATGGGCTGCCTGTCGCATCGGTACCGATTGGACCTTGAAAAGGAAATACCGCAGGTGGATGCCTGGTATGGCACCATGGAGCTGCGCTCCATTCTCCGCGGTATGGGAGTGGATTATCGCAAGGAATTGTTGGGAGAGCGCCGAATAAGCACGCCTTCTCATACGGCCTTTCTGAAAATTTCGGAGGGTTGTGATCGACCATGTTCCTTCTGCGCGATACCCTTGATGCGTGGTAACCATCGCTCGGTTTCGGTTCAGGACTTGTTGGAGGAGGCGAAAAATTTAGTTCAGGGTGGGGTGAAAGAATTGGTGCTCATTGCGCAAGATTTGACCTACTACGGTTTGGATCAGACAGGGCAAAGGGAGTTGGCTCATTTGTTGGACAGGCTCTCCGCGGAATCCGGTGCCGAGTGGATTCGTTTGCAATACGCCTACCCGGGGCAGTTTCCTTTGGAGATTCTGCCTTTAATCAGGGAGCGAGATAATGTTTGTTTGTACCTGGATATGCCCCTGCAACATGCTTCGGATAACGTATTGAAACGAATGCGTAGAGGCATATCGGCCAGGCAGACTCGCAAACTCCTGGAGGAAATTCGCCAAACCGTGCCCGGCATTCACTTGAGGTCCACGATGATGGTCGGCTTTCCAGGAGAAACTAAGGCGGAATTTCAAGAGTTGGTCGATTTTGTAAAGGAAATGCGTCTGGAGAGAATGGGGGTTTTCAAGTATTCCCACGAGGAGAATACTTCGGCCTACCTGCTCGAGGATGATGTTTCTGAAGAATGCAAAGAAGAGCGCGCCGATGCGTTGATGGCTTTGCAGCAAGAGATTTCCTTGGATCTTAACCACGGCAAAGTGGGGCAATCCATGAAGGTGCTTTTGGATCGGGAGGAATCCAAGCATTGGGTGGGTCGTAGTGAATTTGATTCCCCGGAGGTTGATAACGAGGTGCTGATCCCTATGAACGAGCAAACCCGTTCTTGGTCGGTGGGTTCCATGGTCCAGGTAGAAATTGTCCGTGCAGAAGAATTTGATTTGGTCGCCAAGCCTGCTTAAATTCGGCTTTCATGACTTTGTTCCTAATAGAATCTGTAACCTTAGAGATTGTATAGTCGATGGCCTCTTTGGTGCACAGCTTGTCGTTGGCCCATGGAACCTGGGCATCCGAATCCCTACGTCGGTGGTGGTCCTCGGGCGAGTTTAATCCCTTGGCCAATGCTTCGGAGTCTGTGTCGGAACAGCTAATGACCACGGCCCACGCAAGGTCCGCTGCCTTTAGCATGGAACAGCGAATGCGCTTGATTGATGCACTGCGCAGGCAGTACAAGCTGTCAGGCTTGGAAATGCCCCATGCGACATCCGTCTTGCTCGAATCCCCTCGAACTATGGTGGTCACCACGGCTCATCAACCGAATTGGTTGGGCGGCCCGGCGTATTGGTTGCATAAATTGTTATCGACCAAGGCTTTGGCCGATCATCTCACCAAAATTCTTCCTGAATTTCAGTGGGTTCCTTTGTATTGGATGGGCTCGGAAGACCATGATTTGGCTGAGTTGGGACATTGTGTTGTGAATGGTAACCGCCTGGATTGGGAAGGGGACAAGGGAACTTTTGCTTTTGGGCGATTAATGGTGCCGGATCCCGTATCGATCGGTTGGTTCGATGCTTTCGAAAACGCGCCTTATCGCGAGGAGGTTCTAAGTTTATTGCAAAACGCGTACGCCCGTGGTTTTACGGTCGCGCAATCGACTAGGAGGTTGGCCCATGCCTTGTTGGGGGATGGAGGGTGGCTGGAGCAAGGTGTTGGTGCTGTAGGCAACAGTTTACTGGTCTTGGATGGGGACGATGCCATCCTCAAAGAAGCCTTTGCGCCGGTATGGAGGGATCAAATTCAATCACCAGGCTTAGCGGCCTCCCTTATTGAACAACGTAAGGAGCAAATGTTGGCGAATCATGGGATTGCAGTGGACTTGCATGTTCGCGATTGGCCATTCTTTGTGTTGGATGGAAAGGCAAGAATCAAGCCGGAAGGAAGATGGAATGCTGATGATTTGTGGGGAATGCCTCCCGACGTGTTCAGCCCAGGTGTGGCATTAAGGCCGCTTTATCAGGAATTTTCAATTCCTAATGTGGCTTTTGTGGGTGGAGGTTCCGAGCAATTGTATTGGGCCGCGCTCAAACCCTTGTTTGCTCATTACGAAGTTCCATTTCCAATCACTTTGTTGAGGCCTTCCTTGACCTGGTTGACACCGGAAATTTCGCAACAATGGACAGCATCGGGTTGGGTATGGGATGATTTAGGGAAATCTGCAGAAGAATTGGAGTCTAAATTTTGGTCGCTCATTGTTCAAAAACACCCTTTGGCATCTCCGTTCTGGAACGAAGGTGACTTCGGCAACTGGGCGGATAATCAAGTGGAATCTTTGATTCATCCCTTGCGATCGTTGTTGCTCGATGTGGATTCAGGATTGCTCGGAGCAGTGGGGGCATCCAGACACAAGATGATTCAAGAATTGGAGCGTTTGGAACAGCTATACCGGAAGGCACTTCGTCGCAAATTCAAAGGAGAACACGAGGCGGCCCAAAAGGTGATTCGTAACCTGACCCCATCAGGAATTCCCATGGAGCGAGTGGAAGGCATGTGGTCAACTTTGGCCTACGGGGGACCTGCTGTGCTGCAAACCTACAAGGATGCGTTGAACCCAATGGACGTGGATGCGACGTCCAAGGTCCCTTGGTTACGATTTATTGACCTGAGGGCTTGAGGTGCACTTCCACATGGACGGCCGCCTCTTTGGCAATTTTGTCACGGACCAAGGTGGGTATTTTAATACCATAGTCGGCCACGGTGACCATAAGGTCGGTAGACATTCGAATTTGCCCACCACTGAGTTCCATGGTACCCGGTTCGACGACGTCCTTGCTTATGCCGTGAATCTCGAGTTTGCCTATGAATTTTACCTTTTGGTTGCCTGACTTTTGCATCATGGATGCATCCCAATCGGCAACCTGGCCTTTGAAATTTGCAAAGGGAAATTGATGGGATTGTAGGTAATTTTCATTAAAGTGTTCTTGCATCAAGGCCTTCCGAAACACAAAAGAATTGATGGGAATGCGTACTTGAACCTGTCCAGTGTTGGGGTCGAGAACTGCAGTCACGGTATTGGTTTTGGCTGCTACATCGTCTTTGATAATCCCATCGGCAACGAAATGGGCAGATCCTGTGCGGGTCATGTACTTGCCGGATGTTTGACCTAGCGAGGTGGAAGCTGAAGCGGTCATCAACATAAGCCCCCAGAAAAAGGCGGTACCAGGACCTGAGGATGGAGTCAAAGAATGGCGAAGATTGAATCGGGATATCATGGGGATTTTTCTGAGGATGGTATTGTATTACCCTTTAGATAACGAATAAAGGGGTAAAAGTGTATGAGATTGAAGAATAAACTAGTTCTTCGGGGTCAAGATGCAACGGTTCATCGACACTCCACCGGTGAGATCATCGTAGCCTGTACAAATCCCTTTGCACTGGATGGCATCCCCCTTTTGGGGAAGTGGACCCTGCTTGGATTCAATTTGACAAAGGATATCACCGTTTTCCCCCAGGTACACGAAATGAACAGAGTCACCTTGGGATTCGGATCGTAGGCAAGTGCCTGAAATTTGGATAACTTGGTTCAAATACAATTGATTGGACTGATCGATCTTGTTTTGAAATTCGTTCAACAATTGTTGGGCTTCCAAGACATGGCTAGCAGGGGTATTGGCCAACGATTCAGGGGCTTTGCTCCATTGCTGAACTCCGTACCAACCTAGGCCTGCGATGAGCAGGGGGATTACGATCCAATAGCTTTTTTTGGGGGCCATGTTGGGAGAATTGGGGATTAGGGGATGCTTTATGGATTGGAACAATCGTTGTTACGAGCGCCTTGAAGGATCCAACGCCGCAGATGATTTCGTTGAGCGGAGTCCAAAGGAGAACGAGGAGGAGGAGGCATGCGTTTGTAGCTGTTCGTTTCAAGGCAAAGTTCGAATATTTCGCTATCATAAGGTCTGCCGGGCTTCACATCCCCCGTTTCCATGACGGCCCGGTAATGATCCAAACGAACCCCATCCGCTTTGGTCTGAGCATCGTGACAGCCGCTCATTGCACAATTACTCTGTAAAATTGGCAAAACATCCCGCACAAAATAAGAAGAATCCGTAGAGCAGGGGGAACTGACATAGTCAGGTCGTAGATCGGGCGGGGCAAGAGACTCGTGATTGCAGGAGGCCAGTACAAGGACCAATACCCATATTCCAAGAAAGAGATTTCTTTCCATAGTTTCAAAATTAAGAATTTTAAGGGTAATGAGGTTAATGGCCCAGGGAAATTTGGATTTCATCCGCCAATGAGTTCCCGGTAGAGGTTCATCCATTGTCCGGTGATCCTACGGGGGTCGAGCAAGGATAGGGCCCTGCTTTGCCCCTCATTACGCAATGCTTCGCCCATGGCCGAGTCATTGCGTAGGGAAGCCATGGCGGCTTGCAGTTCCTCGGGCTGGGTAGAATCCACCAAAAGGCCGTGGGGACCGCAAATTTCGGCCATGGAGCTGTTACGGGTCGTGATCACTGGGCAACGGCTGAGCAGGGCTTCCGCCACCGGCAAACCGAATCCTTCCAGGTGCGATGGGTACACCAAACCCTGAGCGTGGCGATACCAAGCGATGAGATTGGCTTTTTCGTCTGCGGGCTTACCAAGGTCTGGGTGGCGATGTGGATTCCAATGAACCTTCACGCCCAGGCTTGCTGCGAGTTGGACGCATTGTTGGGCATAGGGATGGCTCGTATTTCCGATGACCACCAAGGGTAATCGCTCGTCTGCAGGGGTGAGACGCAAGGCATGCAGGACGGTTTCCAGGTTTTTTCGTTGCTCGACCGTTCCCACCCAGAGCCAATACGCTTGATCTGCCAAGGGATGCGGGGAGGACTTCGGTGAATTTGCATAATATTCTGGGGAACATGGCTGCAAAATGACCTGAATTTTGTGTTCATCTTCAGGAAAATGCTGCAGCAGTTGACGACGGGTTGCCTCGCTGATGGCCACAACGCGGTCGGCTAAGGCCAAGGATCGCTTGGTCTTGTAGCGATAAACCCTGCAATCGATCCAGGAGTACGTGGACGGTAAATCCAAGAAAATCAGATCATGAACCGTAAGAACCGACCGAACGCGGCCTTGCAAACGTTTGAGATCCAAAGGAATTTCGTTGCTCAGGCCGTGATAGACTTGGATACGGTTGGACAAAAGGGGCCCTCGCATTTGAAAGCTCCGCTTCCATGAGGCCAATGGGCTCTGGATTGGATGGAAATGGAAAGGCGTAGTGAAAAGGGGGTTGTCTGAATGCTGCCGGTTTGCATGAGATTTCAATGCGGGGCTGAATAAATGATATTCGTTCTCCGGATAGAAATGAGCTAAATTTTGAAGAAAGGTGCGGGCATAATTGCCCAAACCGGTTCGGTTATGAAAAGCTCGTTTGGCATCAAATCCTAAACGAAACAAGGTTTACGATTTCGATTTACGAGTTGGTGCGGCGTTCCGGCTTTCCCGCGCTTTGCGAGCCAAATCTTCCATTTTTTGTTGAAAGCCGGATTTCTTGACGGGCTTCTTTTTGTTTTCTTCGATTTGCTTGAGCAACGAATCTTCGTTGATGAAAAAGCGCCGAACAATCCATTGTTGCCCAAAGGATACCATGTTGGCCAAGAAATAATAGTAGGATAGGGCTGCCGAATAGGAATTGAGCACGGGGATGAACATCAAGGGCATCACGTAGCCCATGACTTTCATTTGTCCGGTGACCCCACTCATTTGATTGGACATGCGGGTGTAGAGCAAAGTCGAGGCTGTCATCAAGAGGGTGAACAAGCTTACATGGGCCCCGTAGAAGGGTATGGAGAAAGGTAAGTCTGCAATGGAATCGTAAGACGAAAGATCATCCGCCCAAAGGAAAGCTTGCTGACGAAGTTCGATGGATGCAGGAAAGAAATTAAACAAAGCGATAAGGATGGGTAATTGCATCAACATCGGCAAACAGCCTCCCAAAGGATTCACCCCTGCCTTCTGGAACAATTTCATTTGCTCACTCTGCATACGGGTGGGGTCTTTCTCGAATTTTTCTTTAAGTTGATCGATTTCCGGTTTTAGGACTTTCATTTTGGCTCCGCTAATCAGGGATTTGTAAGTCAGTGGAAACAAAATTATTTTGATGATCAGGGTAAGAATAAGGATAATGAATCCGTAATTCCATTGGAAGGAATCCAGCCAGTTAAAAACGGGTATAACAATGAATCGATTGACCCATCCAAAAATTCCCCAACCCAAGGGAATTTGTTTTTCGAGCCCACAGTCCAGGGCTTTGAGTGTTTGGAAATGATTGGGACCCAGGTACATCCACATTGCAAAAGGCTTGGTGGCGTTGGCTCTGTAATCCAAGGTGAGTTCCGCATTGTACATCCCTGTTTGTCCATCCTCTTTGGAGGCTTCTCCCTTGATTTGGGCACGATCAAAATGATCCTCCGCACCGAGAACAGCACAGAAAAATTTCTGTCGGAAAGAAATCCATTCCAAATTGTTGTTCAAGTTTTCTTCGTTCGGTGAGCTCATGCTCATGTAGTCAGGATCTTCACCGGGAAAACGATAATAAACTTCCATAAGTCGGCGCTCTTCGCTGATATCCCTTTCTTGGGCGGGAGCGATGCAGGCCCATTCCATGGTGGTGTAATCGTTGCGGATGAGGCCCTCCATGTTCACGAACTGTACACTAAAATTCAGGCGGTAGCCGGCAGAGTCCAAACGATAACGATGGATGATTTGCTGCTTCTCACCAGACTTATTAAGGCCAAAATCGATCTGCAGGGTGAGTGATCGAGGATCCCCATCCTGGACAGGTTGGAAATAGAGTTGCGAACTGTTCCATACCTTGTCGCCGGTAATCATGGCGTACGACATCCTCAGGCTGTTGCCGTCAAAAAGTTCCAGGGAATCTCCCGCGTAAGTTTTGTATCCTAGGACTTTGGCTTCTTGCAGGGCGCCTCCTTTGGCGTTGAAGGTAAGCTCCAGGTTTCGGTTGCGAAGCGTATGGATTTCGTTTTTTCCTTGCAGATGCTGACCAAAAGGGCTGAGTAAGGTGCTTGAATCCAAGGCAGCAGTCGTGGTACCGGCCTCGGTAGGGCTAGCCTTTGAATTTCGGTTTTGGAGCAAGGTATTTTCCGCGGTATCCTTGGTAACCAACAGGGTGTCCTGGGATTGTCCTTGAGTGCTACCCTTGGGATCAGGATTGTTGGAAGGGAACCATAGGGAGTACAGGACCAAGATGAGCCCCATCAAAAACAAACCGGTAAGGGTATTACGGTCAAGCGTAGAATTATTGGACACGTTGCGATCGGTTAAGGAGGGATGCGTTCAGAAAAGATACAAACAGGGGGTGGGGGTTAGCGACGGTGCTGGAATATTCCGGATGAAATTGGGTGGCCACAAACCAAGGATGTTCGGGGACTTCAATGATTTCCACCAAATCATGGTCTGGATTAATCCCCGACATGCGAAGGCCTGCTTTCTGCAGGCGCGCTCGGTATTGGTTATTCATCTCGTAGCGGTGGCGATGCCGCTCGTGCACGGTTTTGGAGCGCCTATAAACCTTGGAGGCCAGAGAACCTGCCTCAATTCGGCAATCGTAGGACCCAAGGCGCATGGTCCCCCCTTTGTTGAGGATACCTACCTGGCTATCCATGAGGTCAATCACCGGATGCTTGGTTTGGGGATTCATTTCGGTGGAATCGGCATCCTTCATGCCGGCTACATTGCGGGCAAATTCAACCGTGGCGCATTGCATACCCAGGCAAATTCCAAAGAAGGGAATCCTTTGAGTCCTGGCATGGTGGATTGCAGCAATTTTGCCTTCCCAACCTCTTGCACCAAAACCTGGAGCCACCAAAATACCATCAAGATTCGCCAAAGCTTCGTGAACGGTCGTGGCCTCTAATTTTTCGGAATGAATCCAACGCACATTTACCTTGGCGCCCAATGTTGCACCCGCATGAATCAATGCTTCGGAGATGGAAAGGTAGGAGTCTTTGAGTTCGACGTATTTACCGACCAAACCAATGTCAATTTGATGTTTGGGCGATCGCAAACTTTGCACAAAATTTTTCCATCCGCTAAGTTCAGGGGCCTTGCTCTTTTTGATTTTGAGTTTGCGAAGGACCAGTTGATCCAATTTTTCCTTCGCCATTTTGAGGGGGACTTCGTAGATGCTCGATGCGTCCAACGCTTCGATGACCGAGTCCGGGGTTACGTTACAGAATAAGGCTACTTTCCGTCGAATTTCTTGGGTAATTGGCTGTTCTGTACGGCAAATGAGCACATCGGGTTGCACACCTGTTTCTAGTAACATCTTGACAGAGTGCTGGGTAGGCTTTGTTTTGAGCTCGCCAGCGGCTTTCAAATAGGGAAGCAAGGTCAGGTGCAAAACCATGCAGCGACTTTCGCCCAATTCGAGTCGAAGTTGTCGAATGGCTTCCACGTAAGGCAGGGATTCTATATCGCCCACCGTGCCTCCGATTTCGGTGATGATCACCTCAAAGTTCTTGCCTTTGCCCAAGAGCAAAATTCGATTTTTGATTTCGTCAGTGATATGCGGAATGACTTGAACGGTTTTGCCGAGATAATCGCCGCGACGTTCCTTGTCAATGACGCTTTGATAGATGCGGCCGGTGGTGACGTTGTTGGCTTGGCTAGTTTTAATGTCCAGGAAGCGTTCGTAGTGACCAAGGTCAAGATCGGTTTCGGCACCGTCATCTGTAACATAACATTCACCGTGTTCATAGGGGTTCAAGGTGCCGGGATCCACGTTGATATAGGGATCCAACTTCTGGATAGTTACCTTAAGGCCCCTGGCTTGAAGCAATTTGGCAAGGGAGGCGGCAAGAATGCCTTTGCCCAATGAGGAGGTTACTCCACCCGTAACGAATACATATTTGGCCACAACAGGAATGTTTCTACGGGATTCAAAGGTAAGCCTTTGGGCGCTTTGTCGTATCCAAGAAATTTATACCCTAAGCGGCAGGCTAAACCCTTAATTCATCATGATTTACGTACGTAGAGCCGATTTTGTTCTTTGCGCAGCACGGTGACGGCGGTTTCGGCCTCGATCCAACCGTCTTCGGATTGAGCTTCCATGCTTTGCCCTTGGATAAGAATTTTGCCTACCGGATTAAGCCTGGTTTTGGAGATTCCCTCCAAACCTATCCACTGCTCGGCGTCGGAAGCTTCCGGTACTGGGCTTTGGAGCACCAATTTTCGTAAAGGTCCTTGGGTAAACATGCGCTCCCCCCAAAGCAGGAAGACAACCCCAAGGCCGAGGATGGGTATAAGAACCGCGAGCACGGCGCTCATTAACCGGGATCCGCCAACGGCGTCCTCGCTTTGGGGCAAGGACCAACCATCGTTATCGAGCATGGATCCGACCAAAGCCAGAAAGATCACCGCAAGGCCTAAAGCGCCTACCCATCCGAAACCGGGAATTACCCAAATTTCGAGACCTATCAACAGCAAACCTGCGATGAAAAGGAGTATTTCCCAATTCGTAGCCAGTCCTTCCAGGTAAAGTGGAGCGAAATACAAAGCAGCAGCAACCAAGGCGGCCACCAGGGGAAAACCAATCCCTGGGCTTTGCAATTCGAAATAAATGCCCCCCAGCATCAGCAAAATCAAAATGCCACTGACTGCCGGATTCAAAAGAAATTGGAGGAAGTAGTCCAAAGCACTGAGTTTCTGTTGTACGATCTCTTTACGACGGACCCCTAGCATTTGGAGGACCTCTTCCTCGGATGCAGCGGTGCCGTCGCTGATCCCCAAGCGGACGGCTTCGGAGCTGGTTAAGGTTAAGACCTTGCCGGAATCCAAAACTCCGGGGTACCCAAGGCCGGGGTCCACCATGCATTCCGCAAGGCGGGGGTCACGGTTACGGGCTTCAGCGGTGGCCCGCATGGTGGCCCGCATATACGATTGGTATTTGTCCGGTACGGGGGTGCCTTCTTGGTTAACCACCGTCGCGGCACCGATGCTGGCACTGGGAACCATGTAGATTCGATTGGCCGCCAAAGCAATTAGGGCACCAGCAGAGGCGGCATTGTTATCGACCCAAACCACGACCGGTATTTTGCTTCGAAGAAGACGGGTGCGCACGCTGTCCGCCAGGTCTACTTGCCCACCGTAGGTGTTTAAGCGTATCAGCACAAGGTCAGCTTCCTGCTTTTGGGCTTCCGCAAAGGCTAATTGGACCTTGCGCCAAAAGGGAGGAGCCACTTGGTCTTGAAGTTCAAAACGGTATATTCGGCATAACTTATTGGAGTCCAGCCACAAAGACCCTTGTGGAGTATAGAGGGTTTCCGCAGTGGCCTCCGCCAACGGCAAACCCCAAGGGAAGACCAAGAAGAGCCCAAGCAAAACGCTCCTTTGCAGAACGCTTGTTAGGGTGAAAAGGATAGAGGAATAGCGGATAGGCATAAATAAAGCTAGAGTAAAACGGTGATTTGGGGGATAGAATCCTCCTGCAATTTAGAGATTTTGCTGCAATGTGTAGGCCTTCCATCCTCATGCTCTCTAAATTTGAGGCATGTGGGTCGAAAATATTTTACAAACCATCGGGCATACGCCGCTGGTGCAGATTAACCGCCTTTGTTCTCATTTGCCGGCAACGGTTCTGGCCAAAGTGGAAACCTTTAACCCGGGGCATTCCACCAAGGACCGAATGGCGCTCAAAATGATTGAAGACGCCGAGGCCGCCGGACTGCTGAAGCCCGGATACACGATTATTGAGGGAACCTCCGGGAATACCGGTATGGGGTTGGCGATAGCCGGCGTGGTCAAAGGCTACCGCTGCATTTTTACCACCACCGACAAGCAATCCCGCGAAAAAGTGGATGCACTGCGTGCATTGGGGGCGGAAGTCATTGTTTGCCCCACCAATGTGGATCCCGAAGACCCCCGGTCCTACTACAGTGTTTCGTCCCGGTTAGCCCTCGAAACGCCCAACGCTTGGAAGGCCAATCAGTACGATAATCTGTCCAACCGCCAGGCTCATTTTGAGCAAACCGGACCGGAGATTTGGGAACAAACCGAGGGACGGGTGACCCATCTGGTGGTGGGGGTGGGTACCGGCGGAACCATATCAGGTACAGCTCGTTTTCTAAAATCCAAGAATCCCCAAATCAAGGTCTGGGGAATTGATACCTACGGTTCGGTTTTCAAAAAATACAAGGAGACCGGGATTTTTGACAAACAAGAAATTTACCCCTACGTTACCGAAGGTATCGGAGAGGACTTTTTGCCGGCCAACGTGGACTTTGATTTGATTGATCTCTTCGAAAAAGTTACGGATCGGGATGCGGCCCTCATGACGCGTCGAATCGCTCGCGAGGAAGGAATTTTTGCGGGTAATTCTGCGGGTTCGGCGATGGCCGGGTTGTTGCAATTGGGGCATGAATTGAAGCCTACGGATGTGGTGGTGGTGATTTTTCACGATCACGGAACCCGTTATCTGAACAAAATGTTCAACGATGAATGGATGCGGGAGAGGGGCTACCTGAGCGATACGGCCGAGGATGCGGCAGGTTTGGTTTTGAGAAGGGGACAGGTACCCTTGGTCAAAGTAGGGTATTGGGAAACGGTCGGGGAGGCGGTTGCCAAAATGCGCAAACACCAAATATCGCAAGTACCGGTACAGGACGCCGAAGGAAACTGGGTGGGAGCGCTTTCGGAACGTAAATTGTTGCAAAAACTCCTGTCTCATCCTCAGCTTTCTGCGGAACAGGTTGAAAATCACATGGAAGCAGCATTTGCTGAGGTCGAATCCTCCACCAAGGTTCAGCGCCTGCTACCGCTCATACGACCCGATTCCGAGGCTATCATGGTCCGTATGCCCGATCATTCCTGGCATATTTTGACCCAGCATGATTTGTTATCCGCCTTCCTCTAAATACGCTATCCATGACCCATACTCTTCTACGATTAGGGACCCTGGCCGCTATGCTTGGATCATGGAGTCCGATGATTCCTCTTGGGGCTCAACCGTTGCGTGCTGCCGAAACCAAAACCCTCCGTTTGGAGCAGGTGCAGCTTTTTCGTTCGGGAGCCGTTCTTCGCTATGCTGCCAGTGGCACAGTGGTTAACGGCTCGCAACGTTGGGTGCTGGGGGGTTGGGCCAAGGTCTTTGATGCCGCAACCCTGCGTGTCAAATCGTCAAGCGGTCTAAAGATGACCGATTACCGATGGGAAAAATTACCGGCAACCGAGGCTTGGATGGATTCGTTGAATACCGCCGAGCGTGCCATGGCCGAAAACCGGCGGGTCTTGGAAGAAAAGCAGGTGGATATGTCGGCACTGCAGGCAGAGGAGCAGTACATGATGGTTTTGTTGGGAAGAACGGCCGTCCAAGGCAAAGGTCCAGCGGGCACGGTATCGCCCACCTTCGCCGAAACCGGATCAACCCAGGAATGGCTCAAGGGTTCGGAACAATTCCGGCAACGCATGGCCCAGGTTGGGCGAGCCAAACTTCAGTGCCAACGGGGTTTGGATTCGTTGACTCGTCGTTCAGGGGATTTGGAGTCCAAAGTTATTTTTTGGCGAGATAAAATTCAGGCTTCGGAGCAAGGCCTGGTTTTGCAGCTGGAGGCGATATCTGCGTTGGACGGGAAGACGGGGCAGGTGGCTTTGGAGGTTTTTTGTTCACAAGCCGGATGGAACCCTTCGTATGAAATGGACGTTGATGTTAACCAGTCCAAGGTGGCCCTGCGTTTGGGTGCTCAATCCTACCAGCAAAGCGGCCAGGATTGGGAGGGGATACCGGTGGAATTTTTGACCCATACCCCTTCGGTGGGTTTGGAATTGCCGGTTTTAAGCCCGTGGTATTTGGACTACTATCAGCCAATGGTCAAGACCTTTGATCGGGTCGAAACCATTTCTTCAGAAAGCAGAAACCGATCCCAACCATCCCGCGCAGTGTCCGATGCGGCCGAACCTACCATGTCCATGACGTGGAGCGAGTTGGAGGCATCGGGTGTGCCCACTGTTGAACGAAAAACCCAAGGCTCGGCCTTCGTGTACAAGCCCACCTCAACCTTTCGCCTGGTTTCGGGGGGGGAGTCTTGGCAACCCCTGGATGCCCGCACGGTGGAGGTGGAACTCTTGCGCTATGCCGCACCCCGTCAACAACCCCGGGTTTACCTCATGGGCATCCTAAGGGATTCCTCCTTGATGGATTGGGTTGATGGACCTTGCCTTATATCGGTGGACGGGAACCGGGTCGGAGAACAACAAATTCGCTGGGCCCATGCAGCGGATTCGGTGGCCCTGTCGTTGGGCACGGATGAGTTGATTCAGGTTCAATACCGCCCCGCGGCCATTTTCAAAAATCAGCGTTCTCGTTGGGATCAGTGGGTCGTTCGCCACTACGGTTATCGGGTGGATTTGAGGAATAGTCGGCCCCAGGCGGTGCGCATTCGGTTGGAAGACCAGTATCCCGTGAGCCTCCAAAAGGACTTGGAAGTTTTGGATTTAACCGCCGAAGGAGCTCGATTCCCTACGGCTCCCGAAATCGCTATTCCCGGCTTGGTTCGTTGGGAATTGAACCTGGAACCCCAGGCCCAGCGCGCTTTGGAATGGGGTTTTAGGGTCAAACACCTCCGCAACAAGCCCGTGGTGGGCTTGTAGGCCTTTGGGGTTTTGGGGCTTAATTTTGCCATTTCTTACCCCATTTGACGAACCCAAACACTTCATAAGCCATGAAACACCTGGGACACCCACCGTTGAATTTGCATTGGGAACGTAGCGGCCTGAACGGTGTTCAGCAAATCTTTTGGAATTTGAGTCCAGCGGAGCTCGTTGAGTCTGCCCTGGTCACGGGCGAGGGTCAACTCTGCGATAACGGGGCATTGGCTTCGGATACAGGGGAATTTACCGGCCGTTCACCCAAGGACCGCTTTGTGGTCAAGGATGCAATCACCGAAAATGCGGTTTGGTGGGGAGATATCAATATCCCTTTTGGTCCTGATCATTTTGATGCATTGTACGAGCGTGTTGCCGAGTATTTGGCAGGCAATTCGGTATACGCAAGGGATGCCTACGCTTGTGCTGATCCTGCCCATCGATTGAATATTCGGATCATTACCGAACTGGCCTATTCCAATCTCTTTTGCCACAATCTTTTTCTGCGCCCAACGGCCGAAGAATTAACCCAAGCCGGTGAGCCGGAGTGGACCATGGTGTGCGCACCGGGTTTCCGTGCCGTGCCCGAACGAGACCATACCCGCCAACACAATTTTGCGATATTGAATTTTACCCGCAAGATCATTCTCATCGGGGGTACCGGTTATACCGGGGAAATGAAAAAAGGAATCTTTGGGGTTCTGAATTTCGTCCTGCCTCATCACAAAAAAGTCTTGTCCATGCATTGTTCCGCCAACAGCGGGGCCCAAGGAGATACGGCTTTGTTTTTTGGTTTATCGGGTACGGGCAAAACCACTTTATCGGCCGATCCCAACCGTAGCTTGATCGGGGATGACGAACACGGTTGGAGCGATACTTCGGTTTTTAATTTTGAGGGGGGGTGCTACGCCAAGTGCATCAACCTTACCCCCGAAAAGGAGCCCGAAATTTGGAAAGC
>Ga0194126_10004090_pt1 | contig 22500 bp, 25 predicted proteins | sample TA2KigC150mmetaG_FD_148641 | JGI IMG/M metagenome (GOLD analysis project Ga0194126, IMG submission 148641) | Freshwater microbial communities from Lake Tanganyika, Tanzania - TA2015035 Kigoma Deep Cast 150m | ecosystem: Environmental > Aquatic > Freshwater > Lake | place: Tanzania: Lake... | reverse complement strand
AATTTTCTTTTGAACAGTGTCATTTCTATCGTCAATATCAACTCTAATCTGATTTTTTTCTATATCCTTTGCAAATTTCTCCGTTTCTTTTAAAAACTTTTCTGACAAAGGAATCAATCTAATTTGTGTTGGAGACAACCACACTGGCAATTCAGGAACATTCTTTTTTTGTTGATCTAAATATGCCTTTTCCAATAATGCGTAAATCACTCTTTCTATTGCACCACTTGGGGAACAGTGTAAAATTAAAGGATATTTTTTCTTTCCATCTTCATCTGTATACACAATTCCATATCTTTCTGCATTTTCATGATCTATCTGCACAGTAGACAATGCAGAAGCTTTGTCCAAAGCATCAACAAAATTAAATTCAAATTTTGGATCAAAATAAGCGTATCTGAAATTCCACATCTCTATCAATACAGGTTTTTTTATTACTTTTACTAGAGAAAGTATGAAGTCTTTATTCTGTTTCCAAAATTCTTCTGTAAATCTAATTGCAGTTTCAAAATTGTCTACAGAAAAACCAATTCTCTCTAAACATGATAAAGAAAATTTAAACTGTTTTCCAAATTCTTCTCTAGCTTCCTCAAGATTTTTACATACAGTATGCATATCAGGCATTGTGAATGATCTCAACCTTTTCAAACCAACCAATTCACCTGATTTTTCCCTTCTGAAACTATATCTTGTCAATTCATACATTTTCAACGGTAGTTGTTTGTATGAAATCTGTGCACCCTTTTTTATTAGAAACTGCCCGAAACACGCAGAGAATCTTAGAAAGAAATCTTTATCGTCAGATTTAATCACATAATGCCTTGCTGGGAATCTATTAAGATAACTTGCAAAAGCAGGATGATTAAAGTCATACATAAGTGGAGTTTCAACTTCTAATGCTCCATTTTCTATAACCAAATCTGTGACAAACTGTTCTAGTAGAGATTTAATTAGTCTACCTTTTGGGTAAAATCTAATATTACCAGAATCTGATCCTGATTCATAATCTGCTATCTCCAATTTTTTCATAAATGTAACATGAGGAGGTATCTGTTGAACTGCTCTAGACTTAGAAATTTCATAATTTTTGAATTTCTCTAGATTTTTATATTTTGAGAAATTGAATTTTTCCACAGGAGTCAATTCACCTTTAGGATTTAGTATAAACCAACTACTTTTTACTGTTTCTTCTGCTTTTATTGCCTGTGATTCTTTGTTATCTTCTTTCTTTTTTGCTTCTGGGCCAAATGTTTTTGACTGCTCTGCTAATGGATGTCCTTTTACGTCTATAGAAAATCCTTTTGTCCATCCAAAAGGAGCTCGATGAACATCTATTTTTAATTTTTTTGCTTGCTCTTCCATTGCTTTTATTATATTCAATGCATCTTGCGGTCTTGCTAGATTACTGCTCAAATGTGCAAAGGGATAAATCAAAATTCTATTTACTTTTATTTTTTCCAAAAATTCCTTTACTTCATTTATAGCACTTTTTCCCACATCTTCATTATCACTTTCTTCTACAGCAGTGAACAAAACCAGTATATCCTCTAACTTATGTTTTTTCTTTTCAGCTGGTTCTACCAACGATATCTCTTTTTTCACAGGTTCATATTCTATCCAATTTGAATGTAGTTGGAGTATTCTCATACCATTATTTTAACAATAAGATTTATTTAATGTTTATCAGCTTACATCAAGTATCCTAAATAATGAATACCCTGTGTTGTAAGTACTATAACTATCAGTATTTTAAAAAACTTACCAAGAAAACCTGCAATCATGTACTTTTTAATGTCATACCTGTAAGCACCAGCTACTAGGCTGACTATGTCAAATGGAAATATTATTAATGAGGTTATGAATATTGTTAGAAAGCCATGCCTTTTAAAATGGTATTTAACATATTTTACTAGTTTTATCATTTTTTTTGATTTTTTCCAGTTTTTAAATTTTTGGCTAATAAGTTTACTACCCCCACTTCCAATTTTATAACATAAAACTTCTCCTAGCATAGATCCAGCAGAAAACATAATCGAAGTTAAGATTGGATTAAGATTAAAAAATACAGATGCAAGTACAATCGGGTACCATGGTAAAGGAAAAATTATGGATAATGATATAAGAGCTGAAGCAACAAATACGCCAAGATAAGAAAGGCTTGATATAAGGGTCGAAATAATAGCTTCAAGTATCATATTATTTTTATAGATTTACAAGGAAATCTTTATTCATAGCCCCGTCGTCTAGATGTTGAAAAATACAGGAAAACGGTCAAAAATTCCGTAAAAGGATACGAGCCTCTGGAGCTTGTGACACCAGTTCGAATCTGGTCGGGGCTACTTAATTTCTCTTATATCTGAAAAAACCAGCATTTTTTGTTATGTTTCTAGTATCAATTACTCTATCCACAATAGGATGTTGTTGTCTTTCAAATACAAGCCTTTTCTCAGATGGGCAATATTGAGAGACAGTAGGATCAATGTAACAATTACCAGCAGAAACAACTATATGTGTACCATTTGGACCTCTTGGTTCTTTAATACTTAATGCATGAATTTCAGATATACTCATCACACCTTCATAATTTTTAAGTTCCTGCAAGACAAGTGCAACTCCATCTTGGCAATGGTTTTTAAGAGGAACATGATCATTTATTAATATGTTTCTAGCTGTTTCAGCAGCTGAGTTGAAAATCTCATATAAAAATACCATAATTTATACACCCCTTCCATTTTCTCTTAATTGCTGTTTTAGGAAGTTGATTCTATTTGTAAGGAATCTGGCCTCCTTCACGCTTCTAGCAAAGAACAGGCTACGTTGAGCGTCAAACAACTGTTCTTCGAAAAATGCTGTATCTTGGTTGGCAATCCGTTTTCTTCTAGGCATATGTCACTATATGGTAGTACCTTATATATAAGCATTACTATTCTCCAGTAGCGAAATCTTTATATAGGCTACTTGGATACAGTAATTTTGATAGAATGTCAGTTCAACCAGTGAATACTCGTCAAATAGATTACAAAGGAAGAATGAATATAGCCAAATTCAGAGGCGATAAGTTAGTTCTTGTAACAAGCTACGCTTTAGGAGATATTCATCGTAAATATCTATCTATTTGTGCTGAATATGATCTTGAAGAGTATGTGGATAGAATGACTCAAAGTACAGCAAACCCACGTACAATAAAGAGGTGGATATATGGCAAAAATTCTGCTTCATGCGACTTTGATGAGCAGGGAAGAATGAAAATACCAAAAAATTTATTGAAATTTATTAACATTCCAATTGCTGATTATCAACTACCACTTCCTTTAAATGAGTTTAAAGAGTTTGATCCAAAAGTAGTTGTTATTAGGCCAGTTTATCGTGGAATTAAACTTTTTGAGGTTTGGAATCCAAAAGACTGGAATAAACATAAGCAAGAGAGTACTAAAAAAATCTAAGCTTCAAATACTTTTCTAGCGTTTTGTAATTATGATGTGGAGAATGTACTTTGATTCGAGCTATCCTCCAGTAGCTCAGATACAGAAGAGATTTGGAGATAAGTTCATTGATTTGAATAAATCTAGTGGTCTAACTAACAGAGATTTAGCAGATGCTATTTTGAATCGGAAAAGTGGATATGGTTTGATTATACCTAAAGGTTATCAATTCTGGGATAAAAGTCAAACATGGAAGAATTTTAAAAATGATGAAATAAAGTTGAGCTCTGCTTTAAAATTTAATAAATTCGGACCAGAAGCAAACCTGAACAGAAGCAACATGACCATAAAAGAAGCAAATGAAAGCAATTTTCTACCAATACCTGCAATATTAGAGGCAGCAAAAGTAATGGATATTGACATTTCTTATAGAGGATTTGGATATTGGGGAGTTAGGGAAAAGAAGCACAGACTCATACCATTCGATGTTTTAACAAAGGGACATGTATTTTATGGAACACATGGAAATGATATAAAAATAGACTATCAGCATGGCGATCCACATTGTTCTGCTCCATCTGCAAGTAGAAAAAGCAAACGTTATCACATATTACTAAGACCAACACCGACAAAAAATGAACATAATGTGCTATGGACAGATATGCATGGTGATTGTGGCTGTGAAGATAGTATGTTTAGAGAAGATAGAAGCAAATACAAAACTTTAGAGTCTGATATTTTTTATGATACATTTAAATACAGTAAGGATGAGTTTGTGTGGTGCAAACATACATATGCTTGTTATAAGAAAGCAGTTGAAGAATCTAAAAAATCTGGTAGAAGTTTAATATGTGTTGATATGTTTCCATTCAACCATATTCTAATGAACGCTTGGTTGGCACTTGAAAGTTATACCATAATTGCAGATGAGAATGGTAGAAATGCTGTAAGGCCATCAGAGACCAGGATAAGAATTGCTCTAGGAAAAGTAATTTCATACGACCCAGAAAGAACTCTTGTTTATAGTGCTCATTAAAATCTTTTCTATTAAAAAAACTACAACTAATTATGCAGAAATATCAGAAAATCTTCAAGGAAGTTCTAAAGAAGATAAAACCAAGTTCAGAACAAAGAAAACAGTTAGAGAATCTTTCTAAAAAAGCTCTAAAGCTCGTGACTGAAAGAGTGAAGAAATATAAAGCAAAAGCAATGTTGGTTGGAAGCATTACAAGAGACACTTGGTTGCCAGATAAAAAGGAGTTTGATATTTTTATTTTATTCCCTACAACTTTGAAAGACGAAAAAATGGAAGAGCTTGGTCTAGAAATTGGCAAATCTGTTATTTCAGGATTAAAAGGCAAACACACAATTGAATATGCTGAACATCCTTATGTTTCTGGTCTTGTTGGTGGTATAGATATAGACATAGTTCCTTGTTTCGAGGTTGAGTGTACAGAAAAAATGAAGTCAGCTGTAGACAGAACACCATTTCATGTCAGATATATAGAAAAAAACTTATCACTCAAATTATCAGATGAAGTTAGATTATTAAAACAGTTCCTAAAAGCTAATGAATTATACGGTGCAGATGCTAAGACACTTGGGTTTTCTGGATATGTTAACGAGCTTTTGATAATCAAATACAAAAGTTTTGTTAATGTTTTGAAAGCAACATCAGAGTGGAAGCCAGGAGAAGTAATTGACATAGAAAAATTCTATAAAAAAGAAGATTATTCAGATCTGAGTAGACAGTATAAGAATCAAGTTTTAATTTTAATAGATCCAACTGATAAGAAAAGAAATGCAGCCGCAGCGTTATCTCCTGAAAATTTCTTCAGATTTAAAAAAGCAGTTAAGTTATTTTTAACAAATCCGACAGAATATCAGTTTTTCCATAGAAAATTTAATCCATTGATCGAAAAAGAATTGATTGAACTTCAAACAAAAAGAAGAACAGAATTGATTTTTGTGAAATTTACTCCACCAAAAGTAGTTCCAGATATACTTTATCCACAGTTAAGAAGATTTTCTGAAAGATTACATAATATACTTGAGGAGACAAAATATGAATTCAAAGTCTTGAGAAGAGACTGCTATACTAATGAAAAAGATCTATCTGTTGTTCTCCTTGAGATGGAAATTTCTAAACTTCCTAAAATACAAAAAAGAATTGGACCTAGAGTTTGGGATTTAGATGATTCGAAAAGATTCTTGGATAAGTACAAAGATTTCAAGCCATTCATAGAGGATGATTATTGGGTTGTTGAGACAAAAAGAAAATTCTTGACAGCCAGAGAAAAAATATTAGACAGCCTAAAGGATAATGCAAAGATTCTAAAGGCTAAAGGAATACCAAATTATATAGCAAACGAGCTAGTCAAAGGATTTGAAGTTTTTTCTGAAAACGATAGGGTTATGGAATTAGTCAAAAAGGACAAGAACTTTGGAATATTTTTGAGAAAATATTTTGAGAAAGAGAGTTTGATATGATAGAAGTAACATTCCTAGGTACAGTATCAGGAATACCAAGTAAAGAAAGAAGTCATCAAGCTATTGTTATAGAATACTTTAGTGAAAAGAAAGACACATTACTTTTTGATTGTGGCGAAAATACACAACTACAACTTATGAAATCAAGTATCAGCTTTATGGATATAGATAGAATTTTTATCTCACACTGGCACGCGGATCATTTTGCTGGTTTGATTCCTTTAATTCAGACAATGAATCTGGAAAAAAGGAGAAAAGAGTTGAAAATATTTGGACCAGAGGCTGAGAGGTTCGTTTCTGATATAGTTGATTTGGGATATTTTGGTTTGAGATTTCCTGTAAAAGCAATAAATGTGCCATTTGAAGGAAGTGAAATTACCAAGATAGAAGAGAAAGATGATTGGGAAGTGTTGTCCATACCTGTCTTACATACTGTTCCTACTGTGGCTTACTGTTTTAAAGAAAAGGACAGATGGAATATTGATTTGAGCAAATTAAAAAAGCTTGGTCTACAAAGAGGTTATTGGTTGAAGAAGCTGAAGAAATTTGGTAAAGCAGAATATAAAGGAAAGCAAATTAGGATAGAAACTGTGGCTAATATTAAACCTGGTTTAAGAGTTGTTATCTCTGGTGATACAAAGCCATGTGAAAATATGGTGAAAATATCTAAAGGTAGTGACTTGCTAATACATGATGGTACTTTTCTTGAAGAGGATGAAGGTAAGGCTCATACTGATGTAAAACAAGCTGGAAAAATTGCAAAAAAAGCCAAAGTCAAACAATTAATTCTTACCCATATCAGCAGGAGATATACAGACCCGAAGGAAATAGAAAAGGAAGCTAGAAAGTATTTTGACAATACAAAGATTGCCTATGATTTCATGAAGGTAAGTTTGAAGAAATAGAGAACCTCTGTATTCTACCATCCATATACATCAATGTTGCAATACCGTTCTCGAATAAAATTGAAACAGAACCCATACCATTGGCATACAAATTTTTACAAAATCTGTTTATTTTAATTTTTCTTCCTTTAATATAATCATTTTTTAGTTTGTCATAGTCAAGATTAAATTCTTCATTAACAATTCTTCTCAATTGATTTTCATTAGCTATACCAACTGGTCTTTTTACATGAGAATCAATCTTTTTAATATCGCGTCTAGAATGTTCTGGTGGACGGTTTGATCCAGGACAATAACTCATCCTATCCCGAACATAGATATTAACTGCATATAATATAAGCTTGATGGGCCCACTGGGAATCGAACCCAGATCAGAAGCTTTCTGTCAATTGTCCGCAAGCTTCCATCCTATCCATTAGACTATAGGCCCAATAATAACTTATAAAAACATTATTGGTTAAATAAAGTAGAAGTGAATAAATGCTTAAATGTACAAGTTGCAATGCGAATGTATCTGCTAAGAAGAATTTTACTCAGTTTCATTGCCCTTCCTGTGGAAAAGAGCTTATAGTAAGATGTTATACTTGTAAGAATCTTAGTGTAAAGTATACTTGTAAATGCGGTTTTCAAGGACCATGATATTATGGCTGAAGTTATTTTAGGTTTGAAAGTTATGCCTAAGGATTTGAGTGTTGATTTAGATCAATTAGAGCAGACAATAAAGTCTGAAATCAATCCAGAACGAATTCAAAGACAGCCCATAGCTTTTGGTTTAGTAGCACTTTTAGTAACTGTCTTTGTTCAGGATGCAGAAGGTGAAGTAGATAGGATAGAGAATAAAATAAGGTCTATAGAAAATGTAGGTGAAGTGGAAGTTACAGGTCTTACTAGAAGCCTTTAGCAAGGTTTCATTTTTGCTACTTTCTTCTTTTTCTTTACCATAATTTAATTAATTAAATTCCTTGTATTTAAGTTTTAACTTCTCTTCCAGTCTTTCAACAAGATTAATTTTTTCCTTCAATTCTTTCTTCAACCTTTCTATTATTTCAATATTTGTGGGATCAATACCATTCAGTCCAGCTAATTTACAACTAATGTAACCACTTATGTAAATCAATGAAACAATCTTAGCTAACCTAGATTCTCCTGGAGTCCATATCTCACTTATAGATTTCACATTTTCTTTTATTAACTCTTTTGTAATTTCAATTCTATTTTCCATTTCAAAACTTTCATCTTTGTCTCTTATGAGTAAAATAGCTTTGTTTTTATTCAATTCTGGAATTTCAAATGCATTGATGTCATTATGATCCATTTCTGGAAATGTATTATATGCCACTATAGCCTTTGAGTTTTCATTAAAATCATTCTTAAATCTCCTGAGGATATTTTCATAATCATTAGACCCGTAGATAGCTAGTTCAGAATTATTGATTTTTTCAGCGATTTTATCTAATTCTACTAAGTTCACGTTTTTTAAAATGTTTGTACATTCCCTAATATCATCTTCAAAATTTTTCACATCAATCTTATTTAAATATGAGACTATTGGAAGAAACATTAGTGGAGCTGCAAATCTTGGTTGATATCCTTTAGATACTTTTATAATGGGTAAACTCAGTTTGGTAAACCATTCCTCCAGTTTACCACCTGATGTCACACCAATTATTTTGCATTTTCTTTCTAAAGCCTGAAGGAATTGGTTTAATGGTTCTTCAGTATTTCCAGAATAACTTATGAAAATGACAAGTGTTTTTTCATCTGCTATCTTCGGCAAGCGATAATCTGCAAAAATTTCAATTGGTTTTTCACAATCATATTTCAATAAATCCTTAACAAACCCCCCAACAATTCCAGACCCCCCCATACCACAAAAAACTATCTTATCAAATTCAAATTTTGGCAAATCAAGGTTTTTAGAAGCCTCTATAGCTTCTCTAATCATTTCTGGATATTTTTCAACTATCATCAAATCATGCTACTAGAAACAAACAATCTATGTCTATCTGTTCCTTCTAGTTCTGTTATGATTCTCTTAATTACCATTTTCTTAGGATCTGACAACATCTCTACTCTTTTATGTAGATCTTCAAAACTTTCAAATGATTTATCTTTTCTCTGTTCAATTATTCTCCATAAATGCTTTTTTCCAACACCCTGAAGTAATTCCAAGCTGTGCATACGTGTTGTTAGAGCGCTGGCCTTGTTGAAAAAATCTACAAATCTCTTTTCATCTTTAGACACAAGTTCCGTGATAGTTTCTTCAAGTATGTCCTTAGCATAAACTGTCAATTCTTCATATTTTATCCTACCCCTAATGTATTTAACATGTTCTCTTTTATCATCACCAATGTACAATCTATCTTTTGTCTTTACAGTAACACCATCTTTCACTATAACTTCCAACAAATTGAAAAACTTTTCTCCTAGACCTTGTACTAAAGGTTCTGCTCTTCTCTCTGACGGTTTTCCATGAGGAAGAAAATCCAATACTATAATATAATCGTCTTTTGCTGGCATAGAATCACCTAACTATATTTTTTCACAGTCTCTAGGACTAGATTTATTTCTTCGTCTGTTAGTATGGAATATTCCTTCTGTAATACTGCTCGTAAATCCTCTCTATCTTCCGGTAGGAAGTTTACTATAGATACTATATGTCTGTCCCTCAATTTTTCAATTTTAGCCAATTCCTCTATTAAGGAGTTGGTCTTTTCTTTATCGAGTCTAACAAATTTCTTTAAGAGTTCTAGTGCGTTCTTTTGTTCGTATTTTAGCTCCCCTTCTTTTTCCCTTTTTTCTAGTATCTCCTTTGACTCTATATCTGGTACAGTTTTTTCCGAAAGTATATTCATACAATCACTAAGATATAGTTGTTATCAATCATATTTAAAAGGTTTGTTTAATTGTGGCTTAAGATCAAATACTCTTCAAGTGTTCAGGTCTAGAAACAAGCTTTTTTACTTTATTACCATCTAGAATCTCAACCACATAGCTTTTACCCCTCTTTTCTACTATTTTACCCATTCTACCTTTGAATCTAGGGAATGGCATGCCTTTCTGGCTAGATGGCTCTAAGGCAATTACTACTCTTTGGCCCATTTTAAACTCTTGTAAAAACTTTGTTATAGTAGGTCTGGTTAATTTCTGCCTTAATTTCTTCCTTGTGCCTGATCTAAATCCACTTGACTCTCTTACCATACCAATTTATTTATTATTGAAACTTTAAAAGAATTAGTATGTGCGCAAGATGTGGCTGTTCAAAGCCAAAAAAGAAGAAATAGCTAGACCATTAGGTTCTTAGCATGAATTTTAATAACATCTAGACTTATTTTTTTCACTTTATTTTCTATCATATCTGATATGTTTGGTTTTGTTCTTCCATTATCTCCGCTTATAAGTTCTTTTATATATAATCCGGCTTCTGTCCGTATCTTTAAGACGAGTTTTTTACCCCTCACTTTATATGATATTTTTTTCACACGTCTTTTTCTGAATTTATCAGCACGTCTGTGAACTACACGCAAAGGAGTTTTTTGTATAATTGGCTCCTTTGTCAATTGTTTCAACAACTTCAATTTCTTTCTGTCTATTTTCTTCTCAAATTCTACTTCTGCAAGATAGGTTTTGTCATATCTCTCTGTCTTTATTCTTCTGATTATTTCCTTGCCAGAATCTACAATTTTCAGATTTTTCACATTGACTTTCTTTGATTTGTTAATTTGTTTTACAATTTTTTTTAAGTTTATCTTTCTTTTTTCTGGTTTCATTATCTCTATGACAAATGGTCTAAAATCAATACAACGTGCATCTATGTCTTCTCTACCTGCTCCTGAAAAACTAGATTTTCTTGCACCTGTTGCTTTAAGCAAGGGTTTTTCGATTATTTCTTGCACGGACGTTGGATACATCTTACCTTCACCTTTACAATAAGTACATCCTTTACCCCCACATTTTCTACATGTCCATTTAGACTGAGGTATTCCCCTAACAAGTTTTTGATATTTTCCAAAGACATATAGACTTCTAACTTGGGTCGATATTGTATTTGTTTTCAAGTTCACAACTATTGTAACATCAGAATTTTTAAGTGAGAATTTCTTATTTGTCAATTTTTCTACTCTTTTACCCAACTCTCTGTTAATCTCTGTTTTAATAGATTCTACAAAATCAGTTCCTATGGTTTCAAATATACCTTCTTCAGCTTTCAACATTTCATCTGATGGAATTGATCCTATCAGAAAAGTGTCAAATTCAATCCCTTTCATTTTTTTTACTATTTTTCCAGCTATTTCATCTATCTTTTCGAGAAAAAAATTTTTACACACTTTACACTTTTCAGGTTTTTTTATCTGTAATTTAATGTTTCTGAATTTTATTCCATACAAATTTGACAAATCTATATCAAGCTTTTCACTAGAATCTATTAGAAATGCTATATAATGTCTCAATATTTTTCCACGTTCTTTGTTAGATAGACCACTAAGTAAATTACCAATTATCCTTCCAAGACAGTTGTCACAAATATATCCAGATTTCAATACTTCTATTGTTTTTTCGTCTATATTCATACAATCATTATTTAATTTTGATGTTTCTACCTAATCTTATTTCTTGCCCTAGATATCTATCCAGCAAATATTCTAATTTACCTTTTCTTTTACACAATTCTTCTTTAGTTGTATAATTGTCTGTTTCTTTAGGATTCCAAATAACTTTTAAAAATCCAGGATGTATAATGGTTACATCTCCGATAGATTTTTCAGTATAACTTTCGTACATTTCATAAACTTTTTTAGGTAAGAGCAGTGCACAATTGGATATGATACGTAGATGTTTTTCTTCTTCAAATTGTTTATAACAACAACAGCTGCATAGAACACCACTTTTAGATGTTTTTCTATAATGTTCCTCTTCATCTTTTTTTATAGCTTCAAACATTTCTTCTTCTGTGTTGAATGTTCTTAATTTCATGAGTAAAGTATTGAAAGTAAACCTTATATTTAGAAATTAAGTCCAAATTGTCTAGCCAATTTTTTCATCTCTCCTCTTTGTAAACCTTTCATTCCACCAAATTGTCTAAGCATTTTTTTCATCTGGCTATATTGGTTTAAAAGTTCTCTTACCTCAGTTTCTGTTCTGCCACTACCTTTAGCTATTCTTTTTATTCTAGAACTTTCAATGATACTAGGATCTTCTCTTTCTTTTGGTGTCATTGATTGAATAATTATTCCAAAACCTTTCATTTTTTCTTCTTGCTTTTCCATCAATCCTTCTGGGAGTTTCATCATACCAGCACCAGGTATCATTTGCATTATCTGTTGTAGAGGACCCATTTTTTGCATGGATTGTAACTGCTCATAAAAATCTTGTAGTGTGAATTTACCTTCAACAATTTTTTCCACCTTTTCTGGTTTTATTTCTGCTTCCTTCGCTTTTTCCAGTAGGGTTTGCAGATCACCTAATCCAAGCAGACGAGAAACAAACCTTTCAGGATCATATGTTTCAAAATCTTCTATTCTTTCACCAACACCAATAAACTTTACCTTAGCTCCTGTTACAGATGCTGCTGCTAATGATCCTCCAGCTTTAGCAGTACCATCCATTCTTGTAATTATAACTCCAGTGATTCCTACTAGCTTATGAAATTCTTCTGATTGTTGCTTAGCTACCTTACCCAAGTCAGCCGGTATGGTTAACAATACCTCATCTGGTCTGATTATTTCACCAAGTCTTTTCAATTCATTTGCTAATTCTCCATCTAATGCATTTCTACCAGCAGTATCGAAAATTATAGAATCATATTTTTCAAATTTATTCAAAGCTTCTTTTGCTCCATCAAAAGGATTTCTGTTAGGATTTACATAAACAGGTATACCAATCTGTCTTCCAATTTCTTTTATCTGGTCTGTAGCAGCAGGTCTATGATAATCTAGTCCTACTAGTGCAGATTTTAATCCCTGTTTCAAAAGATATTTGGCAATTTTTCCAGATGATGTTGTTTTACCACAACCAAATAATCCAACAAGCATAATTCTTTTCTTACCAATCAACGCAGCTGGTTTTTCACCAAGAAGATTGACTAATTCTACATAGATAACCTTCAATACATGTTCTCTCAATGTCAATCCAGAAGGTATCTTTTCATCAAAACATTTTTTCCTTATTCTTGCCATAATTTCATCAAGAAGTTTCACGTCAACATCCGACTGCAATAGAATCCTTTTCATCTCTTCTAGAACTTCTTCTACAGATTTCTTGTCAATAGCAGTACCAGTAACCAATTTTCTTATAGCGTCTCCTAAACCTTTTTTCATGCCTTCAAACATATACAATCAATTTGGCTTTTGATTTTTAAAGTTTATGAAAGTAGAGTATTTAGAAAGCTTTCTGGTGAATATTCTATAATATTATCAAATTCTTGCCCGACACCTAAAAACAGGATAGGTCTTTTAAAACTGTGGCATATAGAAAGTATATTACCACCTTTTTCATTCACATCAACTTTGGAAAAAATCACAGCATCAACTTTTATAATTTCATCAAAAAACTTGAATTGTTGTACAACATCTGATCCTGACAAGCTGTCTAGAACCAATATCTTCAGGTCAGGTTTATTTACTCTAACAATTTTTACTAATTCATCCATCAAATCCTTCTTTGTATGCATTCTTCCTGAAGTATCTCCTAGTACAACATCATGTCCTCTTGCCTCAGCTGCTTTTATTGCATCAAAAATCACGGCACAAGAATCTGCTCCGCGTTGATGTTTTATAACAGGAGTATTGATTTTTTCAGCGTACATTTCTAACTGTATATCTCCAGCTGCTCTATATGTATCACCTGCTGCAAGTATTGGTTTATGACCTTTTTCTTTCAATAATTTTGCTAATTTAGAAATATTCAAACTTTTACCAACACCATTCATTCCAAAAAATAATATAACAGCTGGTTTGTTTTCTGATTTAGACCTTTTAATTACTTCTTTTATATCAAGTTTAGGTACTGTTAAAATATCTAATAGACTTTTTCTTAATGCTTCAAATACAACTTCTTTCTCTTTTCCTCTTCTAATTTCCTTTTCAACCAAGCTATTTTTTAGATCACTCTTAATCTTTTCAGCGACTTCATAACTTACATCAGCTTCTATCAAATCTCCACTCAAATTCATTAGAATTGGGTTCAAGTCATCTTCTGTTAACTTTTTCTCTGCAACTGTCTTTACAATTTTTTCCTTGATTTTTGTTATCCAAGACTTCTTTTCTTTTTTCTGTTCTTCCTTCTCCATTTCAGGTGGTTTAATTTCTTCTATAACTTCCTTAGGCGGTTCTGGAATCTTCTCTACTTCTACAACCTCTTCCACAATTTTTTCAATTTCTTTCTCTTCAGGCAGTTCTATTTCTTCCTCTTTAATTTCTTCTATAATCTCTTCTTTTACCGCTTCTTTTTCAACTTCCTCTATTTTTTCCTCAACAATTTCAGGAATACTTTCTTCTACTTTTTCAGGAAGAGGTTGGACAACTTCTTTAGGTTGTTCAATAATTTCTTTTTTCGGCTCTTCCTTTACTTCTGTTTCCTTTGTTTTTTTAGAAATAGATTCAACTAATTGTGTAAATTTCTTCTTTAGGATACCAAACATCTAACCAGCTCTTTGCGATTTTTCTATCATTTCTTGCAGTTCTGGAGTCATCTCTTCTATGGAATATGAAATTTGGCTAATCTCTTTCTGGATTTCACCAAGAGTTTTTTCTAATTCTTTCTTTCTTTTGTTTAAGAGTTCTTTGCCTTCTTCGAATGTCTTCTCCATTAGAATATTTGCTCCAATACCAATCAATAATTTTTCTTTATTTTCACTTTTAGCAAAAACATAAACATCTGAACCCATAGGAAATGCAGTTTCTTTATCATTCTTCTTCATTTCATCTATACTTGTGAAAGTATTTTCAACTTCAATTAGTTTATTCGTTATAAGATCTCTTTCTTTGATATTATCTTCTAACTTAGCCTGTAAAATTCTGTATGCCAGTATTCTTTCTTGAAGTTCTTTCTGATTTACCATACTATTACCATAGTTTTCTCATATTTAAGTGGGTCCAAGGAGAATTGAACTCCTGTCTCCACCTATCATACAATAGTTGTAAGGGTGGCGTCCTATCCACTAGACAATGGACCCAGTAGCGGGGGTAGGATTTGAACCTACGGCCTCCGGGTTATGAGCCCGACGAGCACTCCATTACAGCTTCTTTCGAAGTGACTGCTCTACCCCGCTATACTGTTAATAAACCACTTATTATTTAAAAGTCTTATTACTTCTCTTGATTATTTTCATCTGTTCTTTCCTTTTCTTCTTCAATCCTTTTCTCATGTTTTTCTAAAATATTATCAAATGTACTTTTTTCAATTGGTTTTGTCGCTTCAGTCTCTTTAGGTGGTTCTACATTCTCCTTTTGTTCCTGAATCTTTCTCTTTTTTACAGTTTTTATAATTAGAATTATAATTACTACAACTACAATAAACCCAACAACACGTGCTATCCAAATGGATAAAGATATAGATTTTAATGAGTTTTTTAACTTCGATGCCCCCGTTTTTTCTATTTTAATTTTCCCTTCACTAATAATTTCCGACGCTGTTATTATAGAATTATCTGAATTTGAAATTTTAAGTATGGTGTCATAGTCTGTTCTTATAATATGTGTAGGAGATTTAGGTATTCCAGGCCAGATATTTGTTACTTTCCCATTTTTTAATTCAGCACCTAAATTATAATCTCCAATTTTTATATGGTATATTTTATCATTTCCAAATAAAGCGTCTTTTAGAACTGAAGGGAATTTATCACTAGCATTGTTTATATTGCTTTTGACGTAATCTAGCTCATTCTGATTTGTGAGTATAGTTATGATGTCATTTTCAGTTAATTGAGCATTTACAATACTTACATGAAGAAATAGCAGTATGAATATAATAATTAATGGTATATATATTTTTTTATCAATCATTTTTAACAATTTCAAATTTTTATTATTTAAACCTTGAAATAATTCTTTTTCCATTTACTTTTCTTTTTCTAAATGTGAGGAGTTTTAGTTCATCTAAGTGTCTAACATAGTTTAAAAACGGTTTTTCTGTTACTGGATTTTCAATTTTCTCACAATATTTCTTATATAAATTACCAAAGGATAGTTCATCACTTTCTTCTATAATATTTAATATAGTTTTCTCAATTCTAGTTAAATTTTCTTTAATTATTTCTGGCTTAGCCTTTAGGACTTCTTTCAAAATCTTTTTTATATGATCGACCTTTACTTTTGTATCATTTTCTTGCTCAGCAACTCTACCAGCTTTCAATAAACATTCTAAACCAGCTCTAACATCACCACCTTTGTTAATAGCATGACTCGCAGCTAGGATTGCTACACCACTTTCTATTGAGAAAAATGCATTTTTTGACCTTTCTTGAAGCACATTTTTCATTTCTTCTATAGAATATGGTTTGAATTCAACCTCTTCTACTGCTAAACTACTTTTTATTCTTGGTTCAATATCTGAAAATAGAAAAGGATTGTTAGAGATGAGAACAATTCCTATCGGATTTTTCACGTATTGATTCATTCTTGATAGGTCATACATCACACTTTGATCCTTTCTAACTAATTGGTCTACTTCATCTAAACAAATAATTAGACCTTTCTTAGATTTCTCTAGGACTTCTCTTAATCTTGATAGAATTTCATCTTTTCCTATACCTCTTCTTACAACTGGCATTCCTAGGGAAACTGTGATTTCAGATAATATTGATGTACTTGTATTAAAGTTCCAACAATTTAGATAAATTGTATTAATTCCTGAGTAATTTTCAAATTCCCTAAAAACATACTTTACCACAACTGTTTTACCAACTCCAGGAGGGCCATAGATAAATGTATTTTGTGGTATTCTTCCTTTACTTGCTGGTAATAAGTTGTCAGCAATTTGTTTTATCTGCATTTCTCTATGTGGTAATATTTCTGGCAGATATTCAAAGGATAAAATATCTTCGTTCTTGAAAATTTTTGATTCTTCCGAGAATACCATTTCATAACACTGCTTCTAACTTATTAATTATTTCCTCTTTTCCGACGCCTAAAATATAATGTCCAAGTTTAGGTCCACTTTCTGAATTCAATAAAATCTTGTAAATCAGTTTGAAGAATTTTACTGGTTTAATTCCACTATTTTTAGCAATTTCAAATATTTCAGACTGAAGCTCATCTTCATTGTTCATAGATTTTACTTTTTCTATCAGTTTATTGAGTGCAGTTCTCTCATTCTCATTTGTTTTTATCTCTAATTTTTCCCTTTTTTGGAAGTCTTTTATCCAATTTCTTACAAGATTAACTCTTTCCTCCAAATATTTCATTTGACTTTTGCTGAGTTTTTCCAAGTATCCAAATTCTTTCAATTTTTTTATGACAAATTCTAACTGATTTTTTTCTGGAAGTATTTTCACAATTTCTGCAAATGATTCATAAGATATTTTGAATAATATTTTTTCTTTAGGTTCTGTTACAGATAGTTCATATGCTCTTTTGTAGTTATTATCTCTCCTCTTGTCACCGCTAGTTTCTTTTCCGAAGAATATTCTTTCTGCTTTATCGAATTCGTCGAGGAGATGAGTCACCATTTTTGACAGATTGATATCCTTAGCTATAGTTAATTTTCCTTGGAACATCCAGTATCTCAAATGTTCCGGTTTCATATACTTCAACATATCAGGAACTGTAATTACATTTCCTCTACTTTTGGACATCTTTTCACCGTTGACAAGAAAGTGCTCGTAGATAACCGGATAAGGCGGCTTCCATCCCAAAATTTCCACAATTTCCTTGGCAGTGTCCCAACTTCCTCCTGATGCTGCATGCTCTTTTCCAAATGGTTCGCATGTTGCTTTAAGGAAGGTCCATCTAGCAGGCCATTCAACTCTCCATGTCAATTTAGCATTCCCATTCAAAATAGATAATTTTCCTTTATGTCCACAACCTCTTACAGGATTTTTCCTATGCAGTAAAATTTCCTCAGGATTACAAATATATTCTACCTCAAACTTTTTCTGATCATACTTCAAAATCTTTGTTGTTGTGATCTTTCCACATTGCTGACAAATAATATCTATTGGATACCAATTTTCATGCAAAGGTTCTGTTCTAAACTTATTCAAAATTTTAGCAATATCTTTTCTCTTTTCTATTGCAATTTTCATCACGTCATTATACAAGCCTTTACGATACATCTCGATTCCCAAAAGAACCCTGGGTTTTACATTAACAGATTCAAGTTGTTTTATAAATTTCTGTTCGAAATGTTCAGCAAATCCTTTATGACATTTCCAGAAGTCAGGTATGTTTGATGCAGGCATCCCTAGATAATCTTCTAATTCTTTAGGCAAGTCAGCTGGTACAGATCTGAATGGGTCCATGTCATCAGAAATCCAAATCAGCTCTACAGGTACTTTCAGTTTTTTTACAGCAAGCATTATGGCATGCCCTCTGATAACATCATTTGCACTTCCTATATGCGGTTCACCTGACATAGAAGTTCCAGTAACTATCACTTGCTTGCCTTTCCATTTTGATACAAGTTCTTTTGCAATCTTATCTGGCCAGAATTCTTGCTCTTCCATATTTATTAATATGATTTTAAAACTTAACTCAATTAATAGATTCATTATGATTTGTCTAGGTATAGAATCCACAGCACATACATTTGGAATAGGCATAGTAAATGATAGAGGAGATATTTTAGCTGATGAGAAAGATGTATATAGACCAGAATTAGGAAAAGGCATAGTTCCACAGGAAGCAGCTGAGCATCACAGAAGAGTTAATGGATATGTGTTGGAAAAAGCATTGAAAAAATCTGGATTGAAAATAGATGATATTGATTTGATTGTATATGCAGCTGGGCCAGGATTGCCGCCATGCTTGCTAGCTGGAGCCGATTTTTCTATTGAACTATCTAAAAAATATAAAAAACCATTAGTCCAAGTCAATCACTGCTTGGCACATGTAGAAATTGGCAAACTTTTCACAAAAACAAAAGATCCAATATTTGTTTATTTATCAGGTGGAAATACTCAAATCATAGCCTTTATTGAAAAATTTTACAGAATATTTGGCGAAACAATGGATATTCCCTTAGGCAATTGTTTGGACATGGTAGCAAGGGAAATGGGTTTACAGATGCCTGGTGGAACAGCTATAGAAAATCTGGCTAAGAAAGGAAAATATGTTGAATTACCATATGTAGTGAAAGGAATGGATGTTTCATTTTCTGGAATAGGGACAGCAGCAATACAATTATTTAGAAATGGAGTTGCTAAAGAGGATATAGCTTTCTCTTTACAGGAAACTTGTTTTGCTATGTTGACTGAGGTAGCTGAAAGAGCAGTGGCACATACTGGTAAAAAAGAACTTCTATTGGTTGGAGGAGTTGCTGCTAACATAAGACTACAAGAAATGATGAGGAAGATGTGTGAAGAAAGGGAAGGAAAGATGTATTTTGTTCCAAATCAATACAGTGGAGATAATGGAGTGATGATAGCTTGGACTGGTTTACTTGCTTATAAAAATAAAAAAACCGTGAAGATTAAAGATAAGTTCTTACAAACGTGGAGAATAGATCAAGTTGAGTGGTTTTGATGGAAAAAATTGATAGTGCTGTAAATATTATAAAAAATGGTGGTGTTGTGGTTTATCCTACAGATACTCTTTATGGATTAGGATCCAACGCTTTAGATAAAAGAGCTGTAAAGAGAGTTTTTGAAATAAAAGGGAGGAAATTCAACAAACCTGTGTCTATTGCTTTTAGTAGTTTTGAGCAGGCAAAAAAATATGTAAAATTTAATTATACTGCTTTGAAACTTGCAAAAAAATTTTTACCAGGACCTTTGACTTTAATATTGCCTTTAAAGAAAAAACTCCCAAAAAATTTGACTCAAGGAAAAAATGAGATTGGTATCAGAATTCCAGACAATAAAATTGCATTAGAACTCATTAAAAAATCAGGAGTTCCAATAACTGCTACATCTGCAAATTTATCCGGAGGCAGAGATCCTGCTACTGCTAAAGAGGCGATAAAGCAAATTGGCAACAAAGTTGATCTGATTTTGGATGCTGGAAGATGCAAATATAATAAGGGTTCTACTATTGTTAAAATTGTTGATGGAATAGAAATTATAAGAGAAGGAGTTATTCCAAAGGAAAAAATTTATTCACTTTAACCAAATGCCCATTTGAACATTTTTCCGAAAACACCATTTCTTCTATCTTTGAAATCTTTACCAGTAATATTATGTGCCAATCTTTTTAATTCCATGGATGAAGGAGAATCTGGTCTATAACTCACAACAGGGATCTTAAGTGCCATGCTTTCGTTAATTCTTCTATCTTCTGGTATTTCTGTCAATATTGGCATTCCAATTAAATTCTCTATTTCTTCTCTACCCATTTCATATGAATTTCCTGTTATTCTATTTACAACAACACCAAGAATTTTCTTACCCATGCTTTCAGCAATCTTTAATGTTTTTAATGCATCCACTACTGACGACAAATTTGGGTTTGTAACTAATAAAACTTCATCAGCAGCTTGTATGCTAGATACAGCTTCTCTTCCAAGTCCAGGAGCAGCATCTAAAAGCAAAACATCACACCTACCACTGAGCTTCACAACAACTTCTATCAATCTTCCTGGGTCAACGCCAACTAAGTCATTTACGTTCATGCTTGCTGGAACTATTCTAAATCCAGATGGATGAAAATAAATTGTATTTTCTAATTCACTGTCGCCTCTTAATACGTCATGGAGTGTTTTTGGTACAAGATGCATTCCTAAGTGAAGACCTAAATGAGGTGTTGTTAGATTAGAATCAAGGGCAATTGTGTCTTGTCCAAGTTGGGTCAAGGCATGTGCAAGATTTGCTGTTACAGTACTTTTTCCGACCCCACCTTTACCAGACAGAACAGCTATGACTCTTGCCATAATATCATATTTTTCTTTAATTATTTAAAAACAGATGAGAATGCTTAAATCTTTTATGAGTTATTAAATTCTTATTCCAGAGTTTGTTAGTATGGATATAAATGAAGAGATTGATAAGGGCCTTTCAAAGTATAGAAATATAAATACTCAAAAAAATATTGAAGTAAATTTAACTGAGTTATCAAAATTTTTAGTGGACGCAAAAAAAGCAACTTATGCTTCTAATGCTAATCCGATAAAAAATCAGGAAAGAATAGGATTTAAAGAATTGGTTTATGAAAATGGTCTTTGGAGTTATAGGGATAGCTATGTTGGATTTTATTATTTTTCTGGTACAGAAGTTGTAAAATATGATGGAAATATTGTATGGAATATGTCTTATGCTGGTGGTATGAATCCTGCTATAAATTCTACGATGTATGACAAGAAAGCTAGGACAACATTCAGATTTTTAAGAAAAGCTTTAAGTCTCGTTACAGAAGACAGACCATTTAGAGGTCCAACTGTCTTCAAAGATGGTAATTTAGAATATTTGTGCGGTGAGCTTGGTGATATAAAAGACTTTTTTGGTGTTGAAGAGGTTTTCTATAAGAATCATGACATAAGGATTTATCGTTTAAGATTTTTAGGCGGTTTAATAAGACCTAAATGATGCCCTACGTGAGAATAGGAAATAGGGTTCATTTTTAGTGGGCTTTTTTGGTATATGATATAAATCACATTTCTGACATAGGATTAATTATCCTATTTCACTTACTTATAACTTTTTTAGGTTTTATGATTGGATTGTCAAGAATAATATATTTCTAAACAAAAATCATTAGGCATAATCTATCTATGAAAAATAGAGCTCTTAAAATGTTAACAAAGGTTAATATGCCCTACGTGGGATTTGAACCCACGACCTCCACCTATCATCCTTTTGATCAAACCTTCTTAGCAAAAGCTAGAAGGGTGTTGCTCTATCCAAGCTGAGCTAGCAGGGCAATTGTATTACATAACTTATTTAAAGATTACTTTTTTAAATTTAATTGTTGATTGGCTGAAGGATTAATATGTCATCCAAAAATTATGGCAAAGTATCAGTAAATATATTTCTACTTAAAGTTATCAAATTTTATCCTCTAAACTCCTTAAAAATTTTTGGGTATTAGGTGAGGATTCTGCTAAATTTGTGAGGGACCCTTACACAAGATTTTTGAGGTAATGATATGTATTTTCATGAAATACCGACATTAACTGAGGAAGGATTGAAAATCTGGAAACAAAAAAGAGAAGAGGTGATGAATTCAAGAAGATCAGGTGATTATACAAATCTATCAAATAAGTTGTATGATGTATTTAGTGGAAAAGATGTTGATAGAATAGTTTCAGAACACAAGGAATTTAAATTGAGATCTGATTACGAACTCGTTAAATATATGATGGAAAAAGTAATTCCATTTTACTTACCTTCTAATCAACTAGTCGGATACATTTTAGAAATAGCTTTTAGAGATATGAATTATGTGAACAGTAGAGCAGGATCTAGAGGACGTAAAGATCAACCTGTTCATAGAGAAGTCTTTACAGTAGAAGAATGGAAAAATAATTGGGAAAAATATATAATTTTAGATAAGATTGCATATACAAATGATTTGAAGCAATATGTGCCAGAAGGT
>Ga0194126_10004085_pt1 | contig 22509 bp, 20 predicted proteins | sample TA2KigC150mmetaG_FD_148641 | JGI IMG/M metagenome (GOLD analysis project Ga0194126, IMG submission 148641) | Freshwater microbial communities from Lake Tanganyika, Tanzania - TA2015035 Kigoma Deep Cast 150m | ecosystem: Environmental > Aquatic > Freshwater > Lake | place: Tanzania: Lake... | reverse complement strand
CGTAACCCACTGCCTCGGTGGCCGGGCTGTGTCGGGAACGAAACTCGACCAGCGGAAAGTCCCGCGACTCTTTCACGAAGTCGCGGTATTTTTTGAGTGTGTCTCGACGGTATTCGGCGCCTTGACCCAACTGCTCTTTGTAAAGATGGTCGGCGTGATACGCCGTGAGTCCCTCGCACCAGTTGCCAGTGGCGTAATCGACGAACACGCCATTGCCCCACCAGTTATGCAGCACCTCGTGCGGATAAGACGAGGTGAGAATGAACGGAAAGCGGATGATCTGCGGACCGAGCAGCGTGAAGCTCGGCATGCCGTAGCCCGTCTCCCAAAAATTTTCGACGAGTGCAAACTTTTCGTAGGGATATGGGCCGATCAACGTGCGGTACATCTCCAGATTACGCGCGGTAGACTCCAAATATTTCGCGGCAAGTGCCTCGTCGGGCTTGCGCAGATAAACCTCGGCAGTGATCGCCCCCGCTTGTCGGGCATAGCGTGTTAAGCGGCCGCCGACGATGTGCAATTCATCGACCGGTGTCGTTACCTTCCAGCGAGCGACACTGGCGTTTGCATCGGAAGTGCCCGCCACTCCCGTCCCCGGACTGATCAACTGCCAACCCGCGGGTGCCGAGGCGGTCAGATCAAAAGTGAACAAGGTCTCGCCGAGATAGGGGTACCAGAGCGTGCTGCCCGCGAGATAAACGCCTTGGTCGTTGATGGTGCCGGCGGTCTCGCTGAACCCGCGCGCATATTCTTGTCCCGGCGTGTCGAATCCGAAGTCGACTTTGCCGCGATAGCGCAGGCGGATCGATCGACTGCCGGCAGCGAGCACGGCGCGGTAACGGGCCGCTCGACCTGAGGCCGTGATCGCGGTCGCTGAACCGTTGATGCCCGTGAAAGTGCGTGCGCCCTCGATCGACAAGCGTTCGACCGCAGGCTCGGCGGCGATGATCTGCAGGCTAGAGGCCAGCAGGAATTCGACACTGCGGCCAGCGCTTTCTGCCGGAACGTCGAGTTGCACCTCGGCCTCGAGCGTGCGCGCCGCAGGATCGAGTGTGGCTCTCAATACATAGTGAGACGCAGGTTCGGTCGCCGCGCCGGCTCGCGGCGCGATCATCGAGCTCAACACCAGCGTCAGCAGCCAGATCAGGGCTGTCGTCGAAAATGCAGCCTCAAATCGAGTGGCTGACCATCGCGCTCGATCGTCAGCGTTGCGGAATCGCCCCATCGATAATCCCCCACCTTGCGTTGCAGCGTCGCGCCACCCTCGAGCTTGAGGCCATCGAGGCTGCGCAGCACATCGCCGACCTTGAGGCCTGCGGCGGCGGCAGTCGAGGCCGCGTCGACTTGAATGACCTGCGTCGGCTCCTTGCCGATACGACCCATCAGTGACACGCCGAGCACGGGCAGAGTTGGTTGCGCCGTCTGCGGTACGCCCCAAAGAAATTGCGCATAGGCTGCGCTCACGGTTTTCGCTGCGCTGCCACCCACTGATGGCGGTACGGTGACCGGAATCAAAGAAGAAATTCCGCCGGCAAAACCACCGGCAAGCTGGCGCGCAGCGCCCAGGTCATAAGCCACGTGGCCGGCACCGATCAACACCACCACGATCTCGCGTGGATCAGCGGGGCTCGAGAGTGCTTGCCCCGCCTGCCAACCCATCGAGGCGTCCCAAGTCACTTGCGCGAGATAGATTCGCTCCTGATCCGCGGGGCTCATCTTGGCGTGCAAAGTATCGTCGGCATCGAAGTACGAGCGCACGACCTGTCGATGCTCATCACTCGAGAGGTCGATACGTGGCGGCAAGCGACTGCGAACCGCCGGATCAAGCGCCTCGAAACCCCCGGCCGCACGCACGGCCCGGACCACTTCGCGCGGCGCGTTGAGACCGACCAGGCGCAACTGCTTGTCCCGAGCAAAGAAAAAGATGTCGCGATAATGGCCCCAGTGGTGCGACCACACTTCGTACCAGCGCGACTCATCGAGAAAACGCGGCTCGTCGAGTTCGCCGCGCCGCCAACGCTCGAGCGCCGGGTTATCGCCCCACGGGAACATCTCGAGCCCGATGATCACCTTGCGCCCCGCCGCGTGCAGGGCTTCGATCGTGCGCAGTTGCACGCGATGGAACTCGCCGTTGGTGTGTTCCTCGCCGATGAACAGCACACTCACATCGCGCAGGCGACGCGCGAACTCGACCGCATCGATGACTTCGCTGCGGCGGGTGTCGACGATGCCATCGAGAACCGGCGCGACGCTGCGCTCGCGGCGCGCCGGGTCACCGACTCGCAATTGCTCCGGGCCGCTCGCGGCAGCCGGTTCAGCGGCGAGCGACTGTCCGCCGGCCCAAAGGCCGGCGGACAGCAGTGCCATCAATCCGAAGCGGGCCAAGCCGCCTGCGGGCATGCTCAAAACTTGTAGCGGAAGGTCACGCCAAATTCACGCAGCACAGGGTACGAGACGCTGTAACGCCACGGGAAGAACGTGCTCCGGCCACCGCTGCCGGCGGGCGTGGTGCCAGTCGGTGTGCGATAGAAGGTGCCATCGGGCAGGGCGTTGGTGAAAAACACGTCACGATAGGCTGCACTCGGTGCATCTTCGTTGGTGAGATTTCGCCCCCACAACTCCACCGTGTAGCTGTCGCCCTGCAAGCCAATCTGCAGATTCAGCTTGGTCTGCTCAGGCGTGATCGCCTGGTTGGTGGCATCGGCGAATTGCGCATCGCGGAACGAGAGATCGCCTCGTACGTAAATGCTGCGATCACTGCTGATCGGCGCGGTGTAGCCGAGACTGGCCGCCAACTGCCACGGCGACGTACGCAGAATTTGTTTGCCTGCGATGCTGCCGGTCGGCGAAAAGCTCGGGAAATTCTTGAAGCTGTCGACCTTCGCATTGTCGTACTGCGCATCGGTGTACGAGACGCCGAAGCTGCCATCGACTCGTTCGGTAAGCCGCGCATTCACCGAGAACTCGGCGCCACGAATGGTGGCATCACCCGCGTTCACGTTGAAGGCCGTCGGTGTACGAATTGCACTGACATTCCCGCTACGCGGATCGACCACCTCGGTACGAATCTGCGGGATGACGATGTTCTTCCACTTCGACTGATAGACGTCGAAGTCTAGGTAGGCACGCCGATTCATGATCTCGGCCTTGATACCAAGCTCAAACGCGTTGTTTTGCTCGGGATCAAAGGACGTCAGGATGGCAACGTTCGGCGCCGGCGCGGCATCCGAAACGAACTGCACCGTAGCTGCACCCACGTTGCCGCTCTTTTCAGCGTGCGCATACGAACCGTAAACCGTGATGTTTTCGGCCGGCTTGTAATCGAGCGTTACACGCCAGTTTTGCAGGCTCCACTTCTTGCTGCCGAAGCGATTGGTCAGCAGGTTTGCGAAGGATTTCTTTTCATTGGTGTAGCGGCCTTCGATACGACCGGTCCAAGCTTCCGCAAAGTCTAGCTCGACGAGCGCGAATGCCGAGGTCGCCGACACCGAGTTCTTGTTGGTCGTGGTAAAGATTGCGCCACCGAGCGGATCGGTGAAATAGGGCAGGAGCGCAGCGTTACCCGCGCCGACCGCTGGCTCGACTGTCAGTGCAGCCGGTCCGCCGAACAATGCAGCCGAACGGCATGACAGACAGAACTCGGAGAAATCGGCCGGCAATTTTTGACTGGCAACGACGCCGTCGTTACCACCCTTCGAGCGAGTGTCGTAGTAATAAGCGCCCACCGACCAACGGAATGATTCCTTCGAATTGCTGGCAAGACGAAGCTCGGTGCTCATTTCTTCGGTCTCACCCGGAGAGCCCACCTGCAACAAACCGGTGCGGAATACTTTGAGCGTGCCGGCCTTGAAAGTGCCGGCGACCAGCGTCGTTGGCGTCGAGATGTAGGCATACGGCACGGTTTCGCCCGTATTGCGCGACCCGTCCACAAAGAATGTCTGATAGACGCGCGAATAGCCGGTCAAGGAGCTGATGGTACCGATCCCGGTCTCCCACACCAGGTTGAGATTGGCGCGCTTGATCTCGCGATCGTTGCCCGTTGCAGCAGGCAGCGCGGACATGCCCGTGCGGCTCATCGGTTTGAACTCGCCGCAATAGTTGCCGTAAGCGACCGGTGGCGTCGGCGTTTGTACCGACAGCAGTCCGTTCAGATTTTCGCAGTTTGCGGCCACCGGGCTGATGGCCGAGTTGCCCACCACGTCGTCAGAAAAATAAGCCGAGATACTCGCTTCGAAAGTGTCGGAGGGCTGGAAATACAGGCTGCCCTGCACCGTCTTGTATTTGTAGCCACCGATATCGTCGCCACCCGAAATCTGGTTTTCGTAAGAACCGTCGAAGTTGTCATATGACACCGCGATGCGACCCTTCAATGTCCCGCTTTCGCTGATGGGCCCACTCAAGGTGGCGCCCGCATAGCCCTTGCCATGCGTACCGAGCTGCACTTCGACCTTGCCCTTGGTGGTATCCCCAGGCTTGGCGGTCACATAGTTGAGTGCGCCGCTGAAACTGTTACGGCCATACATGGCCGCCTGCGGGCCTTTGATGACCTCGATTCGCTCGAGATCGAGCTGGTTGAAGTTGAGACCTTCCTTGCCAGACACGAACACGCCGTCGATAAAGATGGCCGCGTTGTTCTCGCCGCGCACATCAATCGGCGCGAAACCACGGATGACCGGGACAGGCAGAAAGCCTGCCTGCACATCCGAGAACGTGAGGCCCGGTGTAGCCGCCGCGATATCTTCGAGATTGCGTATGCCCTTCTGCTCGATCGCTTCGCTCGTGAATGCGGTGATCGCCAAAGGCACGTCGACGAGACGTTCCTGGGTTTTACGCGCCGTGACCACGACCTCTTCAAGACCGAGAGAGTCGTCGGCCGGCGCCTGCGCGTAGCCAGACTGTGCCGCCGATGCGGCAACGATCAAAGAAACTGCCGCCCACAATGGGCGGATCCCCTTCTTAACATTGTCCATTGAGTGTTCCCTCCGATGCTCCGCTATTGTTTTTTTGCGGTCGCTGTGCCAAACCTACACCCGACCGACCGATGACGGAAGCCTCTTCTGGGCATCAGTCCATAACCAAAAAATGCAATGACGGCTACGCGGTCAAAGAAGACTGTGTTGCACGTGGGGGTACAGGAATGAGAACAGTTCGCAACAATTTTTCGAAGTCGGCGACTGCCGTCATGACCGGTCTGCTCTTGGTCGGCCTCGCAGGCATCAGCCCGCCACTTTCGGCCAAAGACCACAAGGCGGTCAAAGTCCCTGCGGGCGCCACAGTGTCGACGCGCGACCAAGAAATGCCCTCGTGGCAAATTCCCAATATCAGCGAAGCGGCCGAAGCCTATTACGGACCGGATAGCGAACACCTCATCGCGCAAGTCAAAAGTCCGCTCGCCGTCAAAAGTCCGCGTGGTCTCTCGGGCTTCTTGACCAAAACTTTCACCGACTCGGGCACCGAAGAGACGCTCATCAATGATCGCGGCTGGGATGGCTGCTCGTATTTTTTTCCTGACGGCAAGCGGCTGATCTGGACCTCGATCCGCGACAACATGAACATGCCGCTCGGCAACTGGTCGGACTGGCGCGACTATCCGCAAGGCGCCGAACTCTATGTTTCGGACCGCCAAGGCAAGAACATCCAGCGCCTCACCAACAACCAGCAGTACGAAGCCGAGGTCACCGTCTCGCCGGATGGCAAGTGGATCGTGTTCGGTCGCATGACCAACGGCAACATGGATTTGTGGGTGATGAAGTCGGACGGCACCGAAGAAAAGCAGATCACTTTCACAGCAGATGATCAGGAAGGCGCGCCGTACTTCCTGGCCGATAACGAGACCATCTTGTTCCGCGCGTGGAAAGCCTCGGAATACGATCAGAAGCCGACGCCTATGACCATCTACACGGTCAAGCGCGATGGCAGCGATGTCAAACCACGCACCTTCACGCACGACATGAACTGGGCGCCCTACCCGACGCCAGACGGCAAGCACTTCCTGTTTGTGCGCGCCGAAACACCGCGCAACTGGGAGGTCTATCTCGGTTATCTCGACGGCAAGACGCCGCCGAAGCGCATCACTTTTGACGAAGGATTCGACGGCTTCCCGGCGATCTCGCCTGATGGTCGCAAGATGGTGTGGACCAGCTCGCGCAGCGCGGGCCCCGGCGCGGGATTCATGTCGGGACTGCAGTTGCACGTCATGGATGTGAGCGCGCTCGGTCTGGGTCCAAAGAAATAAATTCGCAAACGGAGTGATTGATCATGACAAAGAAAACAGCAAAGCTCGACCGTCGCTCGTTGATCACGGGTGCCGCCATGGCAAGCCTGGCCGCTGCCGCCGGCTCGACCGCATCGGGCGATGCCGCGGCACAAAATACGGCCGCACCTGCAGGCGGCGCGCCCGGGCCGGGCAATGGCATTCAGGTTTCGAATCGCGGCCAGTACGCCAAAGTCCCGCTGAAACAGGATTTCGTGAACGTTGCGGCCGTTCAGTCTCAGCTGTACTCGATTGAGGTGCGTGATCGAGCCAACACGCTCAAGCGCAATCTCAATCGCATCCTGCGCCTGATCGATCTCGCGCAAAATTCGCCCGAGGAATGGGGCGGCGAGCGGCGCTGGGGTTCGAAAGTCGATCTCATCTCGATGCACGAGTTTCCCATCCAGGGCTTTCAGCCATGGACACGCAAAGAACTCAATCAGGTGGCCTTCGAACTGCCTGGCCCCGAATCCGAGGCCATCGGGGAGCGGGCTAAGCGCTATGGTTGCTACATTTCCTGGGGCTGCTACGCCAAAGAAAAAGACTGGCCCGATCATGTCATCAACATGTCGGTGCTGACGGGTCCCGATGGCAAGATCGTCAGCAAGCAGTGGAAGGCCCGGAATATTCTCGGGCTCTTTGGTGATGGCGCGCTGATCGGTACCACGATTTACGACGTACTCGATCGTTACGTCGAGATGTACGGCTGGGATGCCGTGCTGCCGGTCGCGCGTACCGATATCGGCAACATCGCAATCACTGCGGTGGGCGCCGAGCCCACGCTCTACACCTGCCTCGGGCTCAAGGGCGCAGAGATTCTGGTGTTGTCGGTCACCGGTGGCAGCAACTCGGAATCTGCCATCACCACGGCGCGTGCCAATCGACTCTATACGCTGGGTGTGGGCAATGCCGTCTCGCCCAACAATATAGGCTTTCCGGAATCTTCGGGCACACGCGATGAAGGCACCGTGATTGTCGATCCGCGCGGCACGGTGCTCGCAAAAACATCGAACCATCACGAAGACATCATCACGGCACGTATTCCGATCGCCGAGTTCCGCAAGACACGACGCGTGCAGGAATTGCCCGTGGCAATCCTGCTGCCGGTGCTGCAGCAATATCAGCCGCTCTTCCAACCGAATGCCTTCCTCGAAAAACTGCCGCAGACGTATCAGGAAGCCGGCGAGATCGTGCGCAAGCGCATGGGAATGAAATAGGAACCTCGTGATGAACGACTCCGCGCTCGCCTCGGCACTCGCCACCTTGCAAACACGCATTGGTCAGGAAGTGCATGTCAGCGATTGGCTCACGGTCACCCAAGAGCGTATCAACGCGTTCGCCGATGCCACGGGGGATCACCAGTGGATCCACGTCGATGTGGAGCGTGCCACGCGCGAATCCCCGTACGGCGCGCCGATCACTCATGGGTATCTCACATTATCTTTGAGTGTACCCTTGCGTGGACTCGTCGATGCGCAGAAGCCCATTGTTCCGGGCATCACCAACATCATCAATTACGGGCTCAACAAATTGCGCTTTCCGAATGCGGTGCGCGTCGGCGCACGCATCCGCGGTCGCTTCACATTGCAGTCGGTTGAGCAGGTTGCGCCCAACATTCTGCAGATGACTGAGCAATACACCGCCGAGGTCGAGGGTGCGAGCAAACCTGCCTGCATCGCCGAAAGCGTCATGCGTCTCGTTTTTTGATCTCGCCGCTGCCAGATGAAGTCGATATTTCTCGATTTTGCGACCGTCAGCAACGGTGACCTCGACACGCGTGGGCTGGCGCAGGCCGCGCCGGGGCTCACCCTGCTCGACGATGTGCAGCAAAACGAAATCATTGACTGCATCGCAGGTCATGCGATCGTCATGACCAACAAGCTGCAGCTCGATCGCTCGATAATCGAGTCGGCACCCGCGCTGCGTCTCATTGCTCTTTCGGCGACCGGTACCAACAACGTCGATCTTGCAGCAGCCCGCGAGCGGGGTGTTGCCGTGTGCAACGTCACCGATTACTGCACGCCCTCGGTGGTGCAGCATGTACTCTGCGTGTTGCTGGCCCTGACTCACCAGCTTGCCGCGTATTCCCGCGAGGCCGTTGATGGCACATGGAGCGGATCGCGTCATTTCACGATGCTGCAGCACCGCATCCGCGAGTTGCGCGGTTGCACCTTGGGCGTGGTCGGCTGGGGGGTGCTCGGTCGTGCCGTCGCGAGTGCTTGCGAACAGGCGCTCGGCATGCGTGTGATCGTCGCCAATCGTCCAGGCGCTGCTCCAGACACTGCGCCCGCTGAAGGTCGCGTTGATCTCGATGTGTTGTTGCGCGTGGCAAACGTCGTGACGCTGCATTGCCCGCTGACCCCGGCGACGACGGGCATGATCGATAGTCGCAGGCTCGCACTTATGAAGCGCGACGCCATTCTGATCAACACGGCGCGTGGCGCCTTGATCGACATCGGAGCCCTCGCAGAAGCCCTGCGCGAACGACGCCTCGGCGGCGCAGCGATCGATGTGCTGCCGCAGGAACCTCCGGTTGACGGTAGTCCACTGTTCGCCGCAGACCTGCCCAACCTGATCGTCACGCCCCATATTGCCTGGGGTGCGGTCGAGTCGCGGCAACGCTGTCTCGACGAAATGGTGCTCAACATCAACGACTGGCGAGCCGGGGGAACCAGGCGTCGAGTTGTCTGATCAAATCGGCATGACAACGCCAGAGCCACGGCAGACCCGTCCCGAAAACCCCCTGCGCGGCTTACGAAGCCTCCGTGCAGTCATACTCAGCGGACTTTGCTGCGCGGGTTTTTGGTGCGTGAGCACACCGAGCGCAGCCCAGGAGTCCGCGCGGCCGGCTCTCCTTGTTCCCCTCAAGCTCGGCAGCATCGATCAGGCGAGCTTCGACCCACAGAGCCGCTGGGCCGAGGGCGCAGCAATAGTCATCGCGCCGGTAGAGGTTCGTTTCAGCGCCGCCTGGGACCCCCGCCAGTTCGGAACCTTTGGTCTTGCACCCAAAGATATCGAGAAAATTCGCAATGATCTCGCCGATCTGTCACATACGACGTTCACCGAGACCCTGACCAAGCTGGGTGTCAAACCTGCTGGTGATTCGGGCAGTCAAAAAATACTCGAACTGCATATCAAAATCATTGATCTGTACCTCAATGCGCCGCCGCGCTCCGAGATCAACCCGCTTTACACTTTTGTCTACGAATCCGGCCAGATGACGCTGGAGCTCGAGGTGCGCGAGGCCGGCACGGGCCGGGTTCTGGCCGCCCTGCGTGATCGCTATCGTGACCGGCGCGATGCCCAACTGACGCTGGACAATGAAATCACCCAACGTGCCGCAACTCGGCTGGCCCTGCGTGAATGGGCTACCCGGCTACACAGCCTGCTGCTGCAGGCGGGCTTAAGGTAGAATCCGCGGCCCTCTTGCCGGATATCACGGACGATTCCCAGCGATGCCTTCAATGAATACGCAGCGCAAGTTCACGCTCGCCACCGCCCTGCTTGCTGCGGCCATGGTGCTTGCCGCCTGTTCGGGGAAGGAAGCAGGTGGCCGGGACGGCGAGCAGCGCTCGGGACCGGGCGGCGCCGGCGGCCCTCCCCCGGCCACGGTCATCACGAGCAAGGTAGAGAGGCGCCCCTTCGGCCCCGTGATCGAAGCGGTCGGTACTGCACTCGCGCGTGAATCAGTGGAAATCACCTCCAAGTCTGCCAATACGGTCACGGCGATTCGCTTCGAAGAAGGTCAACGCGTCGCCGCAGGGGCGGTGCTGGTCGAGCTCGATCGCGCACAGGTTGCCGCCTCGCTCGCCGAGGCCGAAGCCAATCTCGTCGAAGCGCGCAACCAGTTCAATCGCGGTCGCGACTTGTCGGTGACCTCGGCCCTCTCGAAGGCGCAACTCGATCAACTCGAGACCGCGGTCAAAACCGGCGAGTCGCGGGTCGCCGCGGCCCGTGCGCGACTCGAAGATACCGTCATTCGCGCGCCGTTTGCCGGACGCACGGGTTTTCGCAAAGTCAGTCGAGGCGGTCTCGTCAATCCGGGCACCGTCATCACCACACTCGATGACAGCACTGTGATCAAGCTGGAGTTCACCGTGCCACAATCCTTTCTCAATGATTTGGCACCCGGTCTGTCGGTCGAGGCCCGCGCAGAGGGCCTTGGCGGGCGCGTCTTCAACGGCAAGATCACCACCATCGACTCGCGTATCGACCCCGTGACCCGTGCCATCGCTGTACGCGCCGAACTGCCGAACGCCGACGGTGCTCTGCGGCCAGGCTTGTTCATGAGCGTGCGACTGCGTGGCAAGCCCATCGAAACTTTGATGATTCCCGAAGAAGCCTTGATACCGGAAGAAGGTCGCAGCTTCGTGTTCGTGGTCGAGGACGGCAAGGCGCTGCAACGCGAAGTACGTACCGGCGGGCGCGAACCCGGTAGCGTCGCCATCATCGATGGGCTCACCGGAAATGAAGCGGTGATCGTCGAAGGCACGCAGCGCACTCGCAATGGCGGCAAGGTCAAAGCCCAGCCGCGTGCGACCACGCCCGGCGCCTGAGTACGCAGCAATGAGTCTCTCTGAACTTTGCATACGCCGCCCCGTCTTCGCGACAGTGCTCAGTCTGCTGCTCGTGATCTTTGGTCTGGTGGCACTCGAACGTCTGCCGCTGCGCGAATATCCGGATATCAACCGACCGGTGGTCTCGATCACCACCAGCTATCGCGGCGCCTCCGCCAACGTGGTCGAAAACAAGGTCACGCAGGTTATCGAGGATCGCATCGCGGGCATCGAGGGCATCGTCAAACTCGAGTCGGATAGTTCCGACGAACGCTCCAGCATCCGCGTCGAGTTCGATGTCTCGCGAGACATTGACGACGCCGCAAACGACATCCGCGATCGCATCTCGCGCGTAGTCGCGCAATTGCCGCCGGAGACGGATCCGCCGCAGGTCGCGAAGTCCGACTCGAATGCCGAAGCGATCATGTTTCTCAGTTTCAGCTCCGAGAACATGACACCGCTGCAGGTGACCGACTACGCCGAACGCTACATCATCGATCGACTCTCGACGGTGCCCGGTGTTTCCCGCGCCTCGATGTCCGGTTCGCGCCGCGCCGCCATGCGCGTGTGGATCGACAGGCAGGCTCTGGCGGCACGCGCCCTCACCGTCGGCGATATCGAATCCGCGTTGCGTCGCGAAAACGTGCAGCTGCCTGCAGGCCGTATCGAATCGGAGCAGCGCGAGTTTTCTTTGCGCACCGAAGTCGGTCTGGATAGCGCCGAGGACTTTCGCAATTTGGTCATCGGTCGCGGACCCGAGGGCCATCTGGTACGACTCGGTGAAGTTGCCGAAGTCCGCATCGCCGCCGAGAACGACCGCACCCTCATGCGCACCAACGGCCAGGCCGGTGTGGGGATAGGCATCGAAGCCAACTCCAAGGCAAACGTGCTCGATGTTGTGCACGGCATACGCGTAGAGGTTGACCGACTGCAGAAGACCTTGCCCAAGGGCGCAACGCTGATGGTCACCGTGGATAACGGCGTGGCGATCGAGGCTGCGCTGCGCGAGGTATTGATCGCGGTGATCTTCGCGTTCATCTCGGTGCTGATCGTCATCTACGGTTTTCTGGGTACGCTGCGGACCACCATCATCCCCGCCGTCACCATTCCAGTATCGGTGATCGCCGGGTTCATGTTCGTCTACGCGCTCGATTATTCTTTGAACGTGATCACCCTGCTCGGCGTCGTGCTGGCAATCGGACTGGTGGTCGATGACTCGATTGTGGTACTCGAAAACATCCATCGTCGTGCCGAACTCGATGAACCTTCCATGGTCGCCGCCATCCGCGGCAGCCGCGAAATCGCCTTTGCGGTCATCGCCACCACGCTGACGCTGGTCACGGTTTTCGTGCCGATCTCTTTCCTGCCCGGTGATAACGGTCGCCTGTTCCGTGAGTTCGGTCTGACTCTCGCCGCCTCGGTATTACTCTCGGCGCTCGTCGCCCTGACGCTGACACCCATGATGGCCTCGCGCCTGCCACCCGAGCGCGAGATGAAACACGGACGCTTCGCCGTGTGGGTCGAAAACTTCTTCAAAAAAATGACCGCCGTCTACGAACTTCGCCTACGCCAACTGATGCGGCGGCCATGGCTGATTGTCGGCGGGGTGCTCGGCCTCGGTTTCCTTGGTGCGCTCAGCTTTCGTGCACTACCCTCGGAGTTCATGCCGGCGGCCGATGCGGGGCGAGTGATGGTGTCGCTGACCGCCCCCGAGGGCGCGAGTTTTGAATACACCTCCGACTATGGACGTCGCCTCGAGGCGATTGCGCAAAGCGGACTCGATTCCGGCGAAATTCGCCGAGCCACGCTGCGTGTGCCCGGCAGCTACGACGGCACAGGGTCCGTGAATTCGGCGCGTCTCATCCTGACCCTCGAAGATTGGGGTGCTCGTGAACGCTCCGCACAAGAAATCGCTGCATCAATTCAACGCGAGCTCGCCAGCCTTCCGGGTGTACGCGCCAACACGATGGTGCCTGGCGGTATGCGCGGCAGCTGGGGCAAACCGGTGCAAGCCGTGCTGGGTGGGTCCGACTACGAAAGCCTCGCGGCCTGGTCCGAGAAGCTGACCAAGCTCGCCGAGGATAATCCGGGGCTCACGGGTGTCGACACCAGCTACAAGCCGCGCAAGCCGCAGATCCGCATCGCGATCGATCGCAACCGCGCTGCCGATCTCGGCGTGTCGTTGCAAACCGTCGGTCGCACACTCGAGACCATGCTTGGTTCACGTATTGTCACCACATTCATCGATCGCGGGCGCGAATATAACGTGGTGCTGCAGGGGCGTGCCGATGAGCGCGCCACCACCACCGATCTCACCAACCTCATGGTCCGCTCCGATCGCACCGGCGAGTTGGTGCCACTCGCGAGCGTGGTGAGGCTTAATGAAACCGCCGGCGCCACCGAGCTCAGTCGCTTCAATCGCCTGCGTTCTGTCGAGATCGACGCCGGGCTCGCCGAGGGTTACACCATGGGCGAGGCGATCAACTGGTTCGAAGACACCGTCGCCCGCGAATTGCCAGCCGAAGCCACGCTCATGTGGGATGGCGAATCGGGTGACTATGTGCGCAGCGGCGGGCAGCTGTGGACCACGCTGCTGTTCGCCGTGATCATCGTGTTTTTGGTGCTGGCAGCACAGTTCGAGAGCTTCGTGCATCCAGCGATCATCATGGTCACGGTGCCGCTCGCGCTGCTCGGCGCCGTGTTCGGCCTGCAGTTGCATGGCATGAGCGTGAATATCTTCAGCCAGATCGCCGTGATCATGTTGATAGGCATCGCGGCGAAAAACGGCGTGCTTATCGTCGAATTCGCCAATCAGTTGCGCGAACGCGGCATCGAACTTCGCGAAGCGGTGGTACAGGCCGCCGTCGTACGTTTGCGTCCGGTGCTCATGACCAGTCTGTGCACCGCTTTTGGTGCAGTGCCATTCCTGTTTGCGACCGGCGCGGGCGCCGAGCAGCGCGAACCCATCGGCGTCGTGGTTTTTTATGGCACCTTGGTGTCGGTGTTCCTCACCTTGCTCGTGGTCCCTGCCGTTTATTCTTTGGTCGCACGACGTACGCGCTCGACGCAGTACACGACTCGGCTCGTCGATCGCCTGCTCGGCAACGACCCGAAAGAAGCAGAACGAGCCTGAGTGATCAAGGCGGGCGCGAGGCTAGGGTTCTACCGAGTGTTTTCAGAGAGTGGGGTTCGGCAGCGCGTGGAATGCGTGCCGCAGACTTTCGCCCCAACCGCCCCTGATCATGCGGAAATATTCATCGTCAGCTGCGATGCTGCGATGCACGAGTACGCGTAATGCGTCACGCTTGAGACAGAGCAGATCGAGCGGCGGACCCACCGACAGATTCGAACGAATGGTGGAATCCATGGAGATGAGCGCACACTTGGTCGCCTCGGCGATGCTCGAGGAGCGCGTGATGACGCGATCGATGATGGGCTTGCCGTACTTCGATTCACCGATCTGAAAGTAGGGCGTATCGATGCTCGCTTCGATGAAATTGCCCGCCGAATAAACATTGAACAGCCGCGGCGCCTCGCCGCTGATTTGCCCGCCAAGTATGAACGTGGTATTGAACTCGATACCGTGATCTTTAAAAGCCTCGGCATCGCGCCGATACACGGCGCGCAAGGCATCGCCGACGAGCTCGGCCGCATCGAACATCGTCTCGACGGTGTACAGGCTGCGACGGTCGGCATGCACAGCGTCTTCTTGCAGTGCGTGTACCACGGCCTGCGAGACCGCGAGATTGCCTGCCGTCTGCAACACGAGCACACGGTCACCCGGCCGCTCGAAAACATGCATCTTGCGGAAAGTGTTGATTTGATCGACGCCCGCGTTGGTGCGCGAGTCGGAGAGAAACACCATGCCGGTGTCGAGCAAGGTCGCTACGCAATAACTCATGACTGATTCTACTGCTGCGCGGCGTGCTGCTGCAGCAAGCGCGGCCGCGGTGTAGCCGGCCGACGTTGCAGACCATCGCCCGACACTTCGACCTTGGCGCTCATGGTTTCCGCGCCACCGCCGCGACGAACGCCCCGTACCGGACAGGCATCGAGGTAATCGCGACCGACTGCAACACGGCAGTGCTGCAGACTGCCCGGTACACCGTTCGTGACGTCGATCGCGAACCAGCGCTCATGCTGTGCGAGCCAGACGTCGACCCAGGCGTGGCTCGCGATGTGATCATCTCGGCCCGTGAGCAAGTAGCCGCTCACATAACGCGCCGGTACGCCAAGCGCACGACAGCAGGCGATCATCACATGCGCATGGTCCTGACAAACTCCGCGACCCAAAGAAAACGCACGCGCTGCGGTGTCCGAAACTCCAGTCGCCCCCGCCACGTAGTCCATGCGGTCGCGCACGGCATGCGCAAGCTTCATGGCGTCATCGCGTCCGGGTTTTTTGCTGCCATGGCTTGCCGCGAACTCGAGCAGCGCCTCGTCGGCGCGCGTGAGAGCAGTATCAGGCACATAGACGAGCGGTGACAAGCGTCCACGGTCTGCGGGCGCCGAGTCGGCGACCTCTTCGGTTTCGACCGTGCCCGACACCGTGGTATGGATTTCTTCGTGCGGTTCGTCGAGGGTCAGCAAATGCATGAGATTGCCATGGGCGTCGATCTGCTGCGACTGTCGTCCCGGCGCCGTGAGGCTCCAGGCGAGCACGCGCTGCCCGGTCTCGGTACGCGGTGTGAGGCGCAAACTCTGCACGCTGTGCTTCGCGGGGCGGTCATAGCGATAAAGCGTTTCGTGACGGATATGCAGCAGCATGGTCAGCCTGTGGCGTCGGAAACGAGGAAGTCGCTGGCGATGCGCGCACCCAGGTCGCCGTTTCGCGACAAAAAATTGCTGAGATAGCGCCGCAGGCCTGTCGCGAGCATGTCGTCGATGCGGCCATATTGCAGGCTGGCATCGATCTCGCCAGCACGTCGCAATGTTTCGGCCGAGCGATCGTTCGCCACTTTGACCAGCACCTGATGTACGCGGCTCATGCAGTGGCGCAGTGCTCGCGGCATACTTTCGCGCAAGATGAGGAGCTCGGCAACTCGTCGCGGCGTGATCAGATCGCGATAGACTTTGCGATAAATCTCGAAGGCAGATACCGAGCGCAGCAATGCACTCCACTCATAGTAATCGCCGGCATCGTCGCTGTTGGCAGCATCCTCGGCCAACATTTCGAAGCGAGCATCGAGAATGCGCGCCGTGTTGTCAGCGCGCTCGAGGTAAGTGCCCAACCAGGTGAAATCGAGCGCATCGTCGTGCAGCATCGTCCCCTGAATCACGCCGCGCGCCAGATGCGAGCGAAACTTCACCCACTCAAAGAAATTGGCGAGTGCCTGTGCCGAGACCGTGTCGCGCCTGAAGCCGCGGATCTCGAGCCAAGTCGAGTTCAGGGTCTCCCAGGTCTCGGAGGTCAGCGTGCCGCGGACGGCGTGCGCGTTTTCACGCGCTCTGTCGAGACACTGCTCGATACTGCCGGGGTTACTGTGCTCGAAGGAAATCCAGTCGATGGCGGCAGACTGGGTCACTGCACCGCGAGCGGCGAGAAAAGGCTCGAGCTGACCCACGGTGGCGAGAGTCGAGGTCCAGCGTCGACGCACGACGTCTTCTTCCTGACGGAGCAGCGTCATGCGGCAGTTGACATCGAGCATACGGGCCAGATTTTCGGCACGCTCGGTGTAGCGCGCCATCCAGTAAAGGTGATCGGCCGTACGGCTCAGCATGCGAGCACCCAAGTATCTTTGGTGCCGCCACCCTGTGACGAGTTGACGACCAGCGAGCCCTCCCGCAAAGCAAACCGCGTGAGTCCGCCGGGCACCATCACCACATCGCGACCGGACAACACGAACGGCCGCAGATCGACATGGCGCGGAGCGAGCCCGCTGTCGACAAAGGTGGGGCAGGCCGAGAGCGCGAGTGTCGGCTGCGCGATATAGCGCGCCGGATCAGCGACGATGCGCTCGCGGAAGGCGTCGATCTCGGCGCGCGAGGCGCGCGGGCCGATCAGCATGCCGTAGCCGCCGGCACCGTGCACTTCTTTGACCACGAGTTCATCAAGGTGCTCGAGCACATGGGCGAGATCTTCCGGCCTTCGCAGAATCCAGGTCGGCACGTTCGCAAGTACCGGCTCTTCACCGAGATAGAAGCGGATCATCTCGGGCACATAAGGATAGGTCGATTTGTCGTCGGCGATCCCTGTGCCCACGGCGTTCGAGATGGTGACCCGCCCCGCACGATAAGCCGTCAGCAGCCCCGGCACACCGAGCATGGAGTCGGGCCTGAAAGCGAGTGGATCAATGAAATCGTCATCAATGCGCCGATAGATGACATCGACACGACGCGGCCCCTGAGTGGTTCGCATATAGACGATTTCGTCATCGACATAGAGGTCTTGTCCCTCGACAAGTTCGATGCCCATCTGCTGCGCAAGGAAGGCATGTTCGAAATACGCGCTGTTATGCGCCCCTGGCGTCAGCAACACCACGGTGGGATCGCGCACCCCTGCAGGGGCAACGCCGCGCAGGGTTTCGAGCAGCAAGTCGGGATAATGCTCGACGGGTGCCACGCTGTAGCGCGCAAAGAGCTCGGGAAACAACCGCATCATCGCTTTGCGATCTTCGAGCATGTAAGAGACGCCCGACGGCACGCGCAAATTGTCTTCGAGCACGTAGTACTCGCCAGCGCCCGCTCGCACGAGATCTATGCCGGCGATGTGCGCATAGACGTCCATCGGCACATCGATGCCCTGCATCTCCGGCCGATACTGCACATTGCAAAGCACCTGCTCGGCGGGAATGTGCCCCGCGCGCAGGATTTCCTGATCGTGATAAACGTCATGCAAAAAAGCGTTCAGCGCCGTGACGCGCTGACGCAAGCCACGCTGCAGAAACTCCCACTCGGCAAAGGGAATGATCCGCGGCACGATGTCGAAAGGAATCAGCCGCTCGGTGCAGGTCTCGTCACGGCGAAGGTGATGCCGGCGCGCCGAAACAGCGTATCGGCTTCGGCAAGTTTTTCGCGGATGCGTTCGGGTGGCGTCGCCGCCAACCAATCGGAATACGGCGAGTAGTGCGTGCGCACGGCGCTACCGTCCGCATACATTTCATTGAAGATCTTGGTCATCGAAGATCTCGCCCTCGCCGCCCGGTTTCGCCTGTGCTCACCAGATCTTGCCACCAATCCAGCGACCGGCGGCAGGCACATGGGGAAAGAATTCGATGGACGCGAAGGCGCCATGCTTGGCGTACGGATCGTTGTCGATGATCTGGCGGGCGCGATCCAGACTTTTGGTGTGCAAGGAATAAAGGCTGCCGATCGGCCCGCTGCCATCTTCGGCGAATAGCGGTCCCGCTATGTTGAGCTCATCGAGCACCGTCTCGATGTATTGCAGGTGCGCCTGTGTTTGTGCCGCGCGGACCGCGGCGCCGTTCGGGCCGTCGCGGCAAACGACGACGCAGGCGGTCTTCTCGTATTTTGACGGGGGTGTCGGAGTGGACATGGCGGGCTGCTCCCGAATCGGGGGGAGAGGGAGGGGAGGGACTCAGGATAGCAGCCCGCCAGTCATTTCAGGTTTGATCGATCAGGCAGCGAGGCCGACCTCCGCTGCCGCAGGCGCCTGCTCGAGCACACGCGCCACGGCGTGGATCACGGCCGCAATGCGTACAGCGCTCTGGATGGCCTCACGGCCCACCTCGTGCTTGCGCAGCAGCTTCTCGTGCGACTCGATGCAGAGACCGCAACCGTTCACGGCCGAAACCGCGAGCGAATAGAGCTCGAAATCGAGCTTGTCGATACCGGGGTTAGCCATCATGTTCATGCGCAGGCGCGCCGGCATGGTCTGATAGTCCGCATCGCCGACAAGATGCACAAAGCGGTAATAGATATTGTTCATACCCATGATCGCCGCCGCTGCTTTCGCCCCGGTGATCCCCGCCTCGTCGAGCTCGGCTCGCGCCGCCGCCTTGATCGCCTGCGCCAGGGGCAGGTGACGCGAAGCAATGGCGCTTGCCACAGCCGTGCCCCAGATCTGCCGCGCCGTGAGCCCGGGTGCGCCTTGCACGGTCAGCACCGAGCCCAGGTTGAGCTTGAGATCGCGCGCGTAGTCGGGCAAAGAATCCCGCAACTGCTCGAGAGCGCTCACGATCAGGCCGCCTTCAAGGTGTCTTCGCCCTTCTGCCAATTGCAGGGGCAAAGCTCGTCGGTCTGCAGCGCATCGAGAACACGCAGCACTTCTTCGGGCGAGCGGCCGACGTTGAGGTCGGTGACGTACACGAACCGGATCACACCCTGCGGATCGACGATGTAGGTCGCACGCTGCGCCACGCCTGCTTCCGCATCGATGATGCCAAGCGCAGCAGACAGCTCGCGCTTGATGTCGGCGAGCATCGGGAACGGCAGATCCTTGAGCTCGGACTTGGTGCTGCGCCACGCAAGGTGGACGAACTCACTGTCGGTGCTCACGCCATAGACCTGCGTGTCGCGCGCCGCAAATTCCTTGTTGAGCTTGCCGAATGCCGCGATCTCGGTCGGGCAGATAAAGGTAAAGTCCTTCGGCCAGAAAAACACGAGTTGCCACTTGCCCTTGGCCGACTCGTTGGTGAACGGCTGGAAGGCGGTCTTGATGTCGTTGCTCACCACACCGGTGAGCGAGAACTTCGGAAACTGTTGGCCGATGCCGATCATGGGAAAACTCCTGCGGTGGGTTTGGAATGCGCGCATGGTGCCGATCCCGTCCTCGACAATCCAATCGATTGATGTGATGATTTCGATAGACGCGATAAATCGATCGCGCAACCCGATCGCCGGACAAAGGAGTGTCCTTCGATGGCCGACATCAAGCTCAAGGATTTGCGCTATCTCATTGCGGTCGCGGACACCGGACACTTCGGCAAGGCCGCCGAGCGCTGCTTTGTCAGTCAGCCCACGCTTTCCGCGCAACTCAAAAAACTCGAGGAGTATCTTGGCGTACCGCTGATCGAGCGCCAGCCGCGCAAGGCGCTGCTGACACCGGCGGGTGCCGAGATCGTTACGCGGGCGCGACGCATCGTCGAGGCCAGTGACGATGTGGTCGCCATCGCGCAAGCCCATCGTGAACCGCTTGCAGGCCGTCTGCGCGTGGCTTTTCTGCCGACCATCGGACCCTATCTGTTGCCGTTGGTCGCGCCCCGCCTGCGCAAAGAATTCCCGCGCCTCGAGCTCATGCTGTACGAATACCAAACGGCCACCATGCTCGAGCGCCTGCGTGCCGGTGACATCGACATGGGCGTACTCGCGTTGCCGATCGACATGGACGGGCTCGGTGCCAAGCCGCTCTATGACGAACCTTTCGTCGTCGCCGCGCCCGCAGACCACGCGCTCGCCGCGCGCAAGCAAATTCGCATCGAAGATTTGCAGGGCGCGACGCTGTTGCTGCTCGAAGATGGCCACTGCCTGCGCGATCAGGCACTCGATGTCTGCAACCGCATCGACGTGCACGAAAAGCAGGACTTTCGCGCGACCAGCATCGAGACCTTGCGACAAATGGTCGCCTCCGGCGCAGGTCTTACACTGATGCCGCAACTGGCTACGCAGGGCAGTCACGCCGCCCCGCGTGGTCTCGTTTTCAAGCCCTTTGCCAAACCGCTGCCTGCACGGCGCATCGGCGCGATCTGGCGCAAGCGCTCGCCACGCGCAATCGCCATCGATGCTGTCGCCGACGTGATCGCGACCCACGCGCTGCACGCGCTCGAAAAGGTGAAATGACCATGACTGCGACGATCTTTTGGTTCCGTCAGGATCTGCGACTCAGCGATCATCCTGCGTTGCAGGCGGCGATCGTACGCGGCGAGCCCGTGATCCCGACTTTTCTTTGGTGCCCTGAGGAAGAAGGCGAATGGGCGCCCGGGGCTGCTGCACGCTGGTGGCTGCACCAGTCGCTCGGCACACTGGCGCGCGATCTTGAACGTCTGGGTTCGCAGCTCGTCATCCGCCAAGGCAAAGACTCGCTCGCCGCGCTGCGCAAGCTCGTCAAAGAAACAGGCGCCAGCGCCGTTTATTGGAGTCGCCGCTATGAGCCCCTTGTCATCACGCGCGATCGCCATATCAAGGAAGTCTTGCGTGAAGAGGGGCTCGAAGCACGCAGTTTCAATGCCGCGCTGCTCATCGAGCCTTGGGATGTGCAAAACCTGAGTGGCAAGCCTTTTCAAGTGTTCACGCCTTTCTGGCGCCGAGTCATGGCTGATCTCGCTCCGCCTGCGCCGCTGCCGGCGCCTAAAAAACTCATGCCACCCAAACGCTGGCCGACGGGAGTCACCCTCGACGCCTTGCGCCTGATGCCCAAGATTCATTGGTACGGCGGTATGCAGCAAAGTTGGTCACCGGGCGAACGGGGTGCCGCCAAACTGCTGGATGCCTTTCTGGATGGCCCGGTCAAAGATTATGGTGACACCCGCAATCTGCCAGCCGTCGGCGGCACATCGAGACTTTCACCGCATCTGCACTTTGGTGAGCTCTCGCCGCGACAGGTGTGGCACGCAGCCCCCAAATGGCGCAGCAGTCAGTTCATGACCGAGATCGGCTGGCGCGAATTCGCGCATCATCTGCTCTATCACTTTCCGCGCACGACCAACGAGCCCCTGCGTGGCGAGTTTGCACGCTTTCCGTGGCGCGACGATGAGCGCGAGCTCATCGCTTGGCAACGTGGTCAGACGGGCATTCCTCTCGTCGATGCGGGCATGCGTGAACTTTGGGAGACCGGCTGGATGCACAATCGCGTGCGCATGGTGGTCGCATCGTTCCTCGTCAAAAATTTGCGCATGCACTGGCTGCACGGTGCTCGCTGGTTTTGGGACACACTGGTCGACGCGGATCTCGCCAGCAACACCCTCGGCTGGCAATGGGCGGCCGGATGCGGTGCCGATGCAGCACCCTACTTCCGCGTCTTCAACCCGGCAAGCCAAGCCGAAAAATTCGATCCCGAGGGCGAGTACGTTCGGCGCTGGATCCCCGAACTCAGCGGAAAATCGGCGAAGCCTTATCCGTCACCCATCGTCGATCTGAAGGCCTCGCGCGAGTCCGCCCTCGCTGCGTTCAAAACTCTGCGCGGTCGCTAACTCACCAAGAAAGGCACGGCGAGCGAAAATCTCGTCCTGCCTCCGCCCATCCCCACCAGTCCCTCGAGTTCCGAAAATGGTCAAACATATTGTCATGTGGCGTCTGCCCGACAGCGGCTCCAAGGCCGCCGATGCGGCGCGCATCAAAGTTTTACTTGAAGGCCTTGCCGGACGTATTCCGGGGCTCCTCAAAATAGAAGTAGGGGTCAATTTCATCGATGACCCGAACGCCGCCGACGTGGTCCTTTACAGCGAATTCACCGACGCGGCGGCTTTGGCGGTCTATCAATCGCACCCGCTGCACCTCGAAGTGGTGCCACAGGTCAAAGCCTTGGCGGTCGAGCGGCGATCGGCGGACTACCTCATTTAGGGGGTCTGAAATTCAGGGGATGTTGAACTCCCAACCTTCCAAGATTCCCGGGGGTTGGGCACACTGAGAGGTCCAAAAAGGCGTATTCGTCGGGGATTGCCTCATGTTTGCCGCTCAACTCTCTTCCATGGCCATGGTGTGTGCCGCACTGTTCGCGGCGGGCGCCGGTCCGCTTGCTCAGGCCCAATCGACGATCGCTGCGGCACAACAAACTGCGGCGCAACAAAAAACCATGCCGGCTTG
>Ga0194126_10004080_pt1 | contig 22528 bp, 22 predicted proteins | sample TA2KigC150mmetaG_FD_148641 | JGI IMG/M metagenome (GOLD analysis project Ga0194126, IMG submission 148641) | Freshwater microbial communities from Lake Tanganyika, Tanzania - TA2015035 Kigoma Deep Cast 150m | ecosystem: Environmental > Aquatic > Freshwater > Lake | place: Tanzania: Lake... | reverse complement strand
TATTCATCACACAAGTGTAACCAGCCAGGCGTTGAGCACGATGCCCTTCTTCTTGTCTGCCCGGGCGCATCCGAGCGCCTGCCGACCGACAAATCTCACGCACGTTCCGTCTCATCTCTCTCCATCTCCGCGGAGCAATTCCCGCTGACCGTCTTACCTCTCTCAGGGGGTCACCATGTACCCAGGCCAGAACTGACTGCGGACGCTTCACTCTTGACGGGCGTACTTTCCTGACTAGAATCTGCCATGGTAAGCGTAGTCATTGGCAGCGAGCCATGCAATTTGCCGCCCTGGGATGGGGCGGTTCTACTTTTGAGCACGGGGACCTGGGATACAATCCCAACTCCCCGGCGGAATCGGGTTATGTGCCGCGTCAACGGGAGGTTTGAGTGAGCATCAAGGAATCCCTGACTTTTGATGATGTCCTTTTGCTTCCGCAGAGGTCGAGCGTGCTTCCGAACGAGGTCGACACTGAGTCTTACTTCACCCGGGAGATAGTGCTGAAGCTCCCTTTGGTGAGCGCGGCGATGGATACGGTGACAGAGTCGCGGATGGCGATCGCCATGGCCCAGTCCGGCGGCATCGGGGTCGTGCACAAGAACCTGTTGGTCGAGGAGCAGGCGGCCATGGTCGCCAAGGTGAAGCGGGCCGAGTCGAGCATGATCGCCGAGCCGATATCGATTACGCCGGACAAGTCCATCGCCGAGGCGCGGGAGTTGATGGGACAGTACGGAATCTCCGGGCTGCCGGTGGTGGACGCGAAGCTGCACGTTGTGGGCATCCTGACCAAGCGCGACCTCTTGTTCCAGGACGACTGGAAGCAGCCGGTAGCAGAGGTGATGACGGACGAAGGTCTCATCACCGCTCCCGAGGGTACGACGCTGCGGCGCGCGCGGGAAATCCTCCGCCAGCACCGGATTGAGAAGCTGCCGATCGTGGACCGGCAGCGACGGCTCAAGGGGCTGATTACCACCAAGGACATCCTGAAGCGCGTGGAGAATCCGAACGCCACGTTGGACGGGAAGCGCCGGCTCAAGGTTGCTGCCGCGGTCGGGGTCGGCCGGGATGCGATGGTCCGGGCCGCGGCGCTGGTCGAAGCCGAGGTCGACGCCATCGTCATCGACACTGCCCACGGTCACCAGGACAAGGTGGTCGGGGCGGCCCGCCAACTCCGGAGAAAGTACCCGAAGTTGCAGGTAGTCGCGGGCAACGTCGGCACTTCCGAAGGGGCACTTGCCCTGGCCGAGGCCGGCTGCGATGCAGTGAAGGTCGGGGTCGGGCCCGGCTCGATTTGCACGACGCGGATTGTCGCGGGAGTGGGCGTGCCGCAACTGACCGCGGTGATGGAATGCTCGGCTGCCCTGAAGTCGAGGCGAATACCGGTGATTGCTGACGGCGGCATCCGCTACTCCGGAGACGTGGCCAAGGCGCTCGCGGCCGGGGCCGGCACCGTGATGATGGGGAATCTTCTGGCTGGGACCGACGAGAGCCCGGGCGAGGACGTGTTGCTGGAAGGCCGGCGCTACAAGGTCTACCGCGGCATGGGCTCGCTCGACGCGATGAAGAAGGGATCGTCTGACCGGTATTTCCAGGAAGGGCAGGCCAAGCTCGTTCCCGAGGGGATTGTCGGCCGGGTACCGTACCGGGGCAGCGTGAGGGACGTGCTTTTTCAGCTCGATGGCGGAGTCAGGGCCGCAATGGGGTTCTGCGGAGCGGGCACGATCCCTGAGTTCCGGCGCAAGGCCAAGTTCGTGAAGATAACCGGCGCGGGCCTGCGCGAGAGCCACCCGCACGATGTGACCATCACTAAGGAAGCGCCGAACTACGAAGCGCCGGAGGCAAGGGAATAGGGCCCATAGGACCAATAGGACTCATACCGAAACACTGCCGGGCGGCCGGAAGGCCGCCCCGATGCCATTCGGGGGCTTGACGGGGAGCGGATGCGCTATACAATCGTGTTGCCTCAGGGGCGCACTGGACAGCGTGCGCCGGAGTTGAGGCGACCGGCGGACGGAATCGGCGCGACCGCGCTGCCACGGACCCGGCGCAGCCGCATCGCCTGCAGGAGGAAAGGGACCGAGAAGGGCCCGCGTCTGGAGGCGAACATGCCCAGCAGAACCGTAGTCGTAGTTCTGACCCTCGCCCTGTGCGCTGCAGTCGTGCCGGGTACACCTTCACCAATAGTCGGTAGACCCGTTGAAGGTCTTCCATCGACGTTGGATGTCGTGACCGAGATTGTGAGGCCGGATACGTACGAGGCTCCGGGGCTCATTCCGGTGCAGGTTAGGTTGACCAATACAGGCGACACGACTGCGCGGGTGCCGTACATAATTGTCAAGATAGTGCCGAGCGGATACCGGGACTCGTCTGGGTATGTGACGGTTGGTGTGGGCGAGAACAAGGTTGTGACGCTGAATCCCTGGGTGTCAGCGGTGAGCAGCCACGAGACCTGCACGGCGTGGATCACATATCCTGCGGACTCAAACCACTCGAACGACACGGACGTTGTGTTCATACGGACTGCGTCAGGGTTAGACGTTGCGGCCGAGATAGTGAGCCCTACAGATAGCGAGGAGCCGGGGCTTGTGCCGGTGCAGATCAGACTGATCAACATGTTTGTCGTACCTGCGGCAGTGCCGCGGCTTGATGTGAAGATGGTGCCGAGCGGATACTCGGACTCCACGATGAACATCTTTGTTGCGGTGGGGGAGAGCACGGTTGTGACGCTAGACCCATGGGTCTACTCGGGCGGCAACGAGACCTGCAAGGCGTACATTACCTATCCGGCGGACACGTACCGTCCGAACGACACCGACATCGTGTTCGTGAGTGTCGCCGGGATTTCGGGCTGGGTGCAGATTGAGCACCATGTCGGGATGAGCTTGACGCTGTCGCCGAGTCCGCTTGCCGGTAGCGTCCTGCACGTTGATTACGGCCTCCGCCGGGCCGGACCAGCGAGGATCACTCTCCTCGACGTCTCGGGCCGACCGGTAGTCACGCGTCGCTTCCTCGCTGACCGCACTGGTGATCTTCCGCTGGACCTGCGTCTCTTGAGGGGTGGGGTTTACCTGGTGCGGCTGGATGACGGCCAGTCTGCAGTCACGCAGAAGTTCGTGGTCCAGCGCTGAGGGCGAAGCAGAATAGGACGTATAGGGCCAATAGGACACATAGCGAAACCACCGGGGCGGCCGGAAGGCCGCCCCAGTGGTTCATGGCTTGGGATACGATCCGAAACCCCTTGGGCTTCGGTCATGTCCCGCACATCTCAGGACGCGGGTGCGGGAGGGATGAAGCCTTCCTTCATCAGCGATTGCACGAGCTCGCGGGCGTGCTTGATGGTCGCGGTTGACTTCTTCATCAGCTCGTCGCGGGACATCGTGATACGGGCAACGCCCTGTTCAATCGCCTTCATGCCGACCGCTACGGCTTCGCGCGGGAAGACCTCCCAGTCGTCCATCGTCGGGACCAAGTAGTCATGCTTGAGGCCACGGTCCTCGGCGACCTTGGCCAGTTCCAACGCGGCCGCAATGCACATCTCATCGGTTATCGTCTTGGCCTGAACGTCGAGGGTGCCCCGGAAGATGCCGGGGAATCCGAGCGAGTTGTTGACCTGGTTGGGGAAATCGGAACGGCCGGTCGCAACGACCGCAGCGCCGGCTTCCAGCGCGTCCCAAGGCCAGATCTCCGGGATGGGGTTGGCGCAGACGAAGACGACCGCGTCTTTGGCCATCGACTTGATCCACTCCGGCTTCACCGTGTTCGGGCCGGGCGTGGACAGGGCGATGAGTGCGTCCGCCTCCTTGATCGCATCTACGATAGTCCCGCGCACGTCCCACTTGTTGGAGATCTCGGCCATGTGCCACTTCTCTTTGAACTCGGCTTTTAGCTCGGGCCGTCCCTTGTGGAGCGTGCCCTTGGAGTCGCACATGATCGTGTTCTCGGGCGTCACGCCGCCCTTGAAGCAGACGCGGGAGATGGCGATGTTGGAGGCGCCGGCGCCTAGGAAGACGACTTTGACCTTGGCGATGTCCTTGCCGACAAACTTGAGCGCGTTCACGAGTCCGGCGTAGGTGACAGCGGCAGTGCCCTGCTGGTCGTCGTGCCAGACCGGAACGTTCATCTCGGCGCGCAGAGTATCGAGGATGCGGAAGCACTTGGGCTGGGAGATGTCTTCGAGGTTGAAGCCGCCGAACGAGGGCTCGAGCAGCTTGGCGGTGCGGATGAACTCGTCCGGGTCCTTGGTGCGGAGCGCGATGGGCACGCAGTCCACGCCGCCCAGGTACTTGAAGAGCAGGGCCTTGCCTTCCATCACCGGCATCGAGGCTTCGGGCCCGATGTCGCCGAGGCCGAGCACACGGGTGCCGTCGGTCAGGACACAGATAGTATTGGCACGGTTGGTGTGCTCGAAGGATTTCTCTGGATGGGCCTGGATGTCTTTGCAGGGAGCGGCTACGCCCGGTGTGTACCAGATGGCGAAGTCGTTGAAGTCGCGAATGCAGCACTTGGGCACGGTCTGGTACTTGCCTTTGTAGAACGGGTGCAGCAGCATCGCGTCGGCCGCGGGTTTCCTGGCCTTGGCGACAAGCTGCTCGATCTCGGTTGGTGACAACTTCTTCACGCAATTCCTCCTGGTTTAAGAGCCGGCGGCCGCCTTCGCCCGCGGCGCCTTCAGCAGCAGGATGAGCACCGCGGAAACCAAGCAAAGTACGCCGGACAGAATGAAAGCAAGGTTGTAATTGTTGGTTGCCTGCTTGACGATGGGGGCGAGCAGGTTGCCGGACAGTCCGCCAAATCCATAGGCGGTGAAGATGAGGCCGTAGTTAACGCCCGCGTTCCTGGTACCGAAGAAATCGGCGTTGATGGCCGGGTATATGGCCAGGTAGCCGCCGAAGGTGAGGCCGACCAGGGCGATACCAACCCAGTACCAGGCATGGAATGCCGGAATCACGAAGTAGCTGAAGACGGCGGCGCCGTTGATGAGGTAGATGATGAACAGCGCCTTGGTCCTGCCGATCGAGTCAGATACCCGTCCCCAGAAGATGCGGCCGAGAGCGTTGAATATCGCCAGTACGCTCACTCCGATAGCAGCCATTGCCGGGGTCAGGCCGGCCATCTCTTTGCCGATAGGCGCGGTCTGGCCGATCATCATCAAGCCGGTGCCGGCACCGCAGAAGTAGAGCAGCCAGATCAGCCAGAACTGTCCGGTGCCTAGAACCTGTCCGGCGGTGAAGTCGGACTTCACCGGGGCTCCGGCTGCTGGCCCGGGCGGGTTCCAGCCGGCAGGCTTGTATCCGGGCGGCGGGTTGCGCAGAATAAGTGCGCCAAGAGCGACAATGATGATGTAGGCGATGCCGAGGTAGAGGAAAGTCGGTTGAACGCCGAGGGGCAGCACCGCCGCCTTGGCGGCGGCGGCCTGAAGCCCGGCCGTATTGACGGCGGCCGTCGAGTCGGCGGCGGTCAGTGCGGACTTGAGCGCCAGCGTATCGGTGAAGGCGGGCGCGAGTTTGGCGGTGAGCCGGCCGGCAAGTTCCGACGGAACCTGCCGGGCCGCGCCGATGGAACGCATGAGGCTCTGGGCAAGCGGACCGACAATAAGCGCGCCGGCGCCGAACCCCGCGACTGACAGGCCGGAGATGAGGCCACGCTTGTCCGGGAACCACTTGACTCCGCAGGCAATGGGGCAGACGTAGGCGAACCCAATGCCGATGCCGGAGATCATGCCGTACCCGATGACCATGCCGGCGATGCTGCCTGCTTGGCTTGCGATGATCATGCCGATGCCGAGCAGTGCTCCGCCGATGATGGCGACGATCTTGGGGCCGAGTCGGTCCTGTAGTTTGCCGCCAAGGACCGTGGCCAGCGCGAAGAAGATGAGCACGAAGCTGAAGGGCAGTTGCGCCTGGGCCAGCTTCACATTCAGCAGGTCGCGTATCGGGTCACGGAAGACGCTCCATGCGTACACAGCGCCCAGGCAGAGCTGGACGAGAATGGCGCCGACCACGATCAGCCAGCGGTTGAATACCTTTCCTTCACTCATGAACTAGCCTCCTTGAGTATCAGCAGCGGGCCGGAGTCCGGCCCCGGCTGCATCATGACAGCAGGGGCTCGCTCAGGCGTGCCCCTGCTGTGATTACGGGCTGCAAGCTGGCGGCCAAGAGCCGCCAGTTCCTCACTCGTCAAGTGTCGAGATGTCGCCGACGTCCTTGCCCAGGGCCTCGGCTTTGAGTAGGCGGCGCATGATCTTGCCCGAGCGGGTCTTGGGCAGTTTGTCCCGGAACTCGATTGAGTCGGGCCGGGCAATCGGGCCGATCTCGGTCGACACCCATTTCTTGAGTTCCTCTTTGAGGGCGTCGGACTTCTCAAACCCGACCTTCAGAGAAACGTACGCCTTGGGCACGTCGCCCTTGATCGGGTCAGGAACGCCGATGACCGCGGCCTCGGCGACCGCGGCGTGCGCGACAAGCGCGGATTCGATCTCAGCGGTGCCCAGACGGTGCCCGGCGACGTTGAGAACCTCGTCGGCCCGGCCCCGGAACCAGAAGTAGCCGTCGGTGTCCCTGGTGCAGGAATCGCCCATCAGGTACTTGCCCGGGAAGCGGGACCAGTAGGCATCCTTGTACCGTGCCGGGTCTTTGTACAGCGTACGCAGCATCGCCGGCCACGGCTTGAGCAGCACGCCGAACCCGTTCTCCATCGGCTTGATCGGATTGCCTTCGCCGGTGACGACGTCGGCCATCACGCCTGGCAGAGGCCGCGTGGCCGTGCCCGCTTTGAGCGGCGTAATCGGAAGCGGCGAAATCATGAAGTTGCCGGTCTCGGTTTGCCACCAGGTGTCCATTATCGGCAGTTTGTCCGCGCCGATGTTCTTCCGGTACCAGCGCCACGCCTCCGGGTTAATCGGCTCGCCCACGGACCCGAGCAGGCGGAGCGAGGAGAGGTCGTGCTTTTTCGGGAACTCCTCGCCGAAGCGCATGAACATCCGGATGGCCGTAGGCGAAGTGTACAGAATAGTCACCTTTTCGCGGGCGATTATCGACCACCAGCGGTCCGGGGCCGGCGTGTCGGGAGCGCCCTCGTAGAGCACTGACGTGGCGCCGAGCATCAGCGGGGCGTACACGATGTAGGAGTGGCCGGTCACCCAGCCGACGTCGGCCGCGCACCACCAGATGTCCTTCTCAGGCTTGATGTCGAAGACGAACCTGAGGGTCGAGGACGTGCCAACCGCGTACCCGCCGTGTACGTGGACGATGCCCTTGGGTTTGCCGGTCGTGCCCGAAGTGTAGAGCATGTACAGGGGTGATTCCGGGTCGAGCTGCTCGGTCGGGCACTCGTCGGGCTCGTTCGCCGTGATGTCGTGCCACCAGTGGTCGCGGCCGGGCTGCATCGTCACCGGGTTGCCGGCGCGCTTGAAGACGATGACGTTCTGGATCGACTTGCAGTCGCCCAGACCCGGATCGGCATTGCTCTTCAACGTCACGACCTTGCCGCGGCGGTAGCCGCCATCGGTGGTGATGAGCAATTTGGCTTCACAGTCGTTGATGCGGTCGCGCAGCGAGGAGGAGGAGAATCCGGAGAAGACCACCGAGTGGATGGCGCCCAGCTTCGCGCAGGCGAGCATCGCCACCGGCAGCTGCGGGATCATCGGCATGAAGATCATGACCCGGTCGCCCTTCACGACGCCGAGTTTCTTCAACGCGTTTGCCAGCTTGTTGACTTCCTTGTAGAGCATGGCGTAGGTCCAGCGCTCGACCTTCTGGTCGGTGGGCTCCGGCTCGTAGATGTAAGCGACGCGGTCGCCCCGGCCGGCTTTCACATGGCGGTCGAGGCAGTTGTGGACGATGTTGAACTTGCCGTCCGCGAACCACTTGAAGAACGGGGCGTCAGAGTCGTCCAGTATCTGGGTGTAGGGCTTGAACCACTCGAGTTCCTTGGCCTGCTCGCCCCAGTACCAATTGTGGTCCTCGGCACGCTTGAGGAGCGCGTCCAGGTCCGCGATCGCGTGCTTCTTCATGAACGCCATGATGTTGGAGTTCTCGACCAACTCCTTCGATGGGTGATATAGCTGCTCTTCGGCCATTGCTGACTCCTCCTTTGGAGAATCGCTATTAAGTGAAAATGATGTACTGCGAAACCGGCTGGCGGAAACCATAAAGGATGCGGGCTTCTGCCAGAGCGTAGTATATTGGAGAAGGTAACGGAGTCAAGCAAGCGGCTGCCCCCCTGATTCCGAGGCTGAACCACTACTACGCAGGAGACACCGAACATGAGCCGGACGCAACCGTCAGAACTGACCTTGCGCCTCCGTGATCAGGCTAACGGCATTGCCCCATGAGGCCTACTCCGCATGCTCTTCAGGGCTGGCGGCGGTTCGTCTGCCTGCGGTGCGGCATGGCGACTTCCTGCACGAAGATGTCCGCTGGTGGTGATGGCCTGAGTCAAGCACCAGCAGAAAGCCAATCTTCGACGTGACCGGTGTAGCCGATACGACCTCCGGCACGTCTGCGCCAGCCCCTGCTTCTCAGCCTGGCCAGTGCGGGTGCGAAGCGGTCATTTGGGTTCGTGGCCGTCAAGGGCTTTTTTGCTTGACATCGCGGCTAAATCAGCTATACATTACAGCTTACAATCTAGGCAAAAGTGCAGTTTTCCTGATTTCGGCAACCACAGGAGGTCTGTTTGGCTCGTATAGCGGGTATCGACCTGCCCGACAACAAAGCGATTATGTACGCGCTGCCGCATATATATGGCATCGGCCAGCATACGGCACGCAAGATTCTGGTCGCAGCCGGTATCGACCCCACGCGTCGTACCAAGGACTTGACCGACGACGATGTAGCCGCCATCCGCAAGGAGATTGACGGTGGCTATAAGGTCGAGGGCGAGCTGCGGGCGGAGGTTTCCGGCAACATCAAGCATTACATAGAGATAGGCAGCTACCGCGGGGATCGGCATCGCAGACGGCTGCCCGTCAGAGGTCAGAGGACGCGGACGAACGCCCGGACCCGTAAGGGTCCGCGGAAGACAACCGGCGTCATCAAGGTCAAGGCGGCGCCGGCGACGGCCGCCCCCAAGCCGGCGGCCGGAGGTAAGGCATAATGGCGCGCAAGTCAGCTCGCAAGAAGGTTCCGCTCCTGTGTGTTGCCCATGTGAACAGCAATTTCAATAACACGATCGTGACGATTGCCGATCCGACCGGGGCGGTCATCTCCTGGTCAAGTTCGGGTCGAGTCGGGTTCAAGGGATCGAAGAAGGGGACTCCGTTCGCCGCCGGACTGTGCGCCGAGGCCGCGGCAAAAGAGGCGGGTTCGCTGGGGGTCAAGCGGCTTGAGGTCAGGGTAAGCGGTGCGGGCCCGGGTCGAGAGTCGGCCATCCGCTCACTGCAGAATGCCGGCCTGGACATAATCTCAATCCGCGACATCACGCCGATTCCCCATAACGGCTGCCGGGCACCGAAGCAGCGCCGCGTCTAGCGGAAGAAGGGAACCATGGCAAGATACATCGGACCGAAGTGCAAGCGATGCCGGAAGAGCCGCGAGAAGCTGTTCCTGCGGGGCGAGAAGTGCCTCTCAGACAAGTGCACGCTGATGAAGCGCGGAGAGATGCCCGAAGTGCGCGGCCGGCGCCGCGTGTCGGCCTATTCGATTCAGCTGCGCGAGAAGCAGAAGCTAAGGATGATGTACGGCATCCTTGAAACGCAGTTCCATAACTACTTCACCAAGGCCGCGAAGAGCAAGAACACCGCGGCGACACTCGTGATCCTGCTGGAGCGTCGGTTGGATAACGTCGTCTTCCGGATGGGATTTGCCGATTCCCGGGGGCAGGCGCGGCAGTTCGTACGGCACGGCCTCATTACCGTCAACGGCCGACGGATCAACATCCCTTCCTATTTGACCGATGCCGGTGACATAGTCGGCGTGAAGGGCGACGATGCGATGAAGGTCATCAGTGCGATCCTGGCGAACAAGCAGCAGCCGGGCATGTCCTGGCTGACGGTCGCCGCCGACCGCGGAGTGGGGACGGTTGTGCGTCAGCCGAGTCCAGAGGACGTGAAAGATATTCCGTGTAACACGCAGTTGATTGTGGAGCTCTACTCGAAATGAAACTTAAGCCTTTCACACTTCCCGAGAAGCTCGACCTTGACGGCGCATCCGCGTCCGACTCGTATGGCCGATTCACCCTGGCTCCGCTGGAGAAGGGCTGGGGAGCGACGGTGGGCAACTCGCTGCGCCGGGCTTTGCTGTCGTCGGTACAGGGAGCGGCCATCACCGAGCTGCGAATCGACGGGGTGGCCCACGAATTCTCGACGATTGACGATGTGGTCGAGGATGTGACCGAGGTAGTGCTCAACCTGAAGAAGCTGCGTCTGCGGCTCTGGTCGGAAACTCCAAAGCTGTGCCACCTGCACGCATCGGGCAAGCGCGAGTTCCTGGCCCGGGACCTGACGGTGCCGCCGGAGATTGTGATTGCCAATCCAGACCAACGCCTGCTCACGATATCCGACAGCAAGCGCTCGTTGGATGTTGAGCTTCTGGTCGAGAACGGGCGGGGCTACGTGAAGGCCGAACGCCTCAAGAAGAACCGTACCGCTCCCGAGACGACCATCTTCCTGGACGCGTTCTTCTCACCGGTGAAGCGGGTCAATTTCTGGGTGGAGTCAATGCGCGTTCTCGATCGGACCGACTTTGAGCGACTGGTGCTCGAAGTATGGACCGATGGAACGGTTCGGCCGGACGAGGCCATGATCCAGTCGGGTACCATCCTCAAGAATCACATGGCGGTCATGGTGCCGGCGGAGAAGGAACCGGAGTTCATTGCCGAGGAGAAGTTGTATCAGGACCGTGACAAGCTGGTCGAACTCCTGAACCAGAGCATCGAGGAGTTGGAGCTTTCAAACCGGGCGCTGAACTGCCTGATGAAGGGACGCTCGAAGACTACCGGCGAACGGATTTCGATCCTGACCATCGGTGATCTGGTGCAGCGCAACGAGAAGGACATGCTCGATATCGAGAACTTCGGACGGAAGTCTCTCGAAGAGCTGAAGAAGGTGCTTGAGGATGTCGGGCTTTCGCTCGGCATGGACGTTTCCAGTCTGCCGATACTCGAGCATGAGCCGGAAGCCGAAAAGGATAAGGAGTAGCCTTGCGTCACGGAGACAAGGTCAAGAAGCTCGGCCGGACGGCCCAGCATCGCCTGGCGCTGATGCGCAACCTGGTTACGTCGTTGTTCGAGCACGAGCGGATCAGGACGACTCTGCCCAAGGCCAAGGAATGCCGGCGCTTCGCGGACCGGATGGTCACTTTCGCGCTCAAGAACAATGTGGCCGCCCGCCGCGAGGTGGGTCGGTTCATCCAGGATAAGGCCGTACTGAAGAAGCTCTTCGAGGTCATAGGGCCGCGGTTTGCGGGCCGGGCCGGTGGTTTCACCCGGGTGCTGCAATTGGGACCGCGTGAAGGCGACGGGGCCGAGATGGCGCTGCTCGAACTGGTCATTCGCGAGGAGCGGCACCACGAGAAGAAGGCCAAAGAGGCGGCAGCGAAGCAGAAGGGCGGCAAGAAGGGCAAGCCTGACAAGAAGGCCGGGGACAAGGGCAAAGCTCGCGACGAATCAGAGAAGTAGCCGGCCGATGCTCCGGTGCCTGGTCCGGTGCAAGATCCAGCGGCTCGTAGTCACCGACAAGAACCTGAAGTACGAGGGCAGCCTGGAGTTGGATGCCAGGCTGATGCAGGCGGCCGACATCCTGCCCGGAGAACTGGTGCAGGTGGTCAACGTCAACAACGGTCACCGCTTTGAGACCTACGCTATCGCAGCAAGGGCCGGAGCGGGTGACTGCGTTCTGAACGGGGCCGCAGCGCGTCTGGGTGAAGTCGGCGACGAGGTCATAGTCATGGCCAACGCCTGGCTCTCCGAAGCCGAGGTTCGGGAACACGGGCTGATTTGCGTCAACGTCGATAGCCGCAATCGCATCAAGAAGAGTGACCGCAATAGTCCTCGCGGCCGGTAGAAGCAAGCGCATGGGGAGTCACGTCCCCAAAGTGCTACTGCCAATCAAGGGACGCCCCCTCCTGCGCTACGTTCTGGAGTCAGTCCGTGCGGCCGGGGTCACTCGCACAATCGTGGTGGTCGGCACGCAGAAAGAGCAGGTGATGGCTGCGTTCGCGCACGACGACGTTGAGTTCGTAGTGCAGTCCGGGCAGCACGGCACCGCCGCCGCGGTCCTGGCCTGCCGTGGCCTGCTGGGGGATGACGAGGAGTGCGTGGTGCTCTGTGGCGACGCGCCGCTCATCCGTCCCGAGACCATCCAGCGGCTGTTCCGGGTCCGGCAGGAATCCGGCGCCGACGTGGCGGTTTTCACTGCCCGGCTTGTAGACCCGGCCGGCTACGGTCGGGTCGTGCGCGCCGGTGGCGATGCAATCGAGAAGATAGTGGAAAGACGTGACGCTACTCCCGAGGTGCTGGCCATCAACGAGGTCAATTCGGGCGCGTACTCCTTTCGCTGGGGCAGTGCCAGGCCGGCTCTGGAGAGGATTCTTCCGAGCCCGGTCTCGGGCGAGTACTACCTTACCGACATCGTGGCCGAATTGCGTTCCGAGGGTGGAAAGGCGGTGGCCGTGCTTGCCGCGAACCCAGACGAGATGCTTGGTGCCAACACGCCGGACGAGCTGGGCGTCTTGGAGCGTGGGCTGGCTGTGCGCCGGGAGCCGAGTGCGGATTGAGAAACGCACTTGCCTGGCTGTTGCCGGTAGTCCTGTTTCTGGCCGCCGGCGCTTCCATCACCTGGCGGCTGTTGCCTGAAGAGGAGACTGTACCCGGTGCCAACCTGCTGCGGATGGAAGTAATCAACGCGTGCGGAACGCCGCGGGTGGGCCGGGCAGTTGCCGATGAGTTGCAGATGCGCGGGTTTGACGTCTATGCAGTCAGGGCTGCCCGTGAGCGTTCACCGCTGACTACCGTGGTGGATCTGCGAGACCCGACCGGAAGTAACGCGGAGAAGATGGCCCGAGCTCTGTCAGTACAGCGGCGCTGGCGAAAGCTGCCGCTGGGGTCGAAAGCCGTGCCCGAGACCCGGGTCGAACTCGATTCCAGTCGCTACCTGGAGGTGCGGCTGATAGTCGGCGCCGACTACCGCCGCTTCTTTGCCGACGTGGTCCCGCTGTACTAGGCATGACTGCAGGACGGCTGGCAAAGCGGGCGGCGACCATCATCCTCGCCAAGCTCGGGGAGGACGTTGCCGTGCTGGACCTGCGCGGCCGCTCCCCGCTGGCCGACTACTTCGTTATCGCCACCGCGAGTTCGTCGATCCACGCACAGGCGATCGCCGAGGAAGTGGCGCTGGAGCTGAAGCGCGAGGGGGAGCGGACACACCATGTCGAGGGTGCGGAGAACGGCCTGTGGATACTTCTTGACTATTTCAGCGTTGTAGTGCATATTTTCTGTGGTGAGACCCGCCAGTTCTTCGGTCTGGAACGGCTTTGGGGCGACGCACCCTGCCAGACCTACACCGATACCAATGTCAAAAGCTAACTGGCCGCGCACCCGTGGTCTGCGGCCAACAGGAGGTGCCAGTTGACTCTCACGTCCTTGCTTCGGCCCGACCGCATCAATCTCGACCTGAAGGCAAAGAAGAAGCCGGAGGCGCTGCGCGAGTTGGTGCAGATGATCCGGCAGGGCGACGATGCTGAACTGCTGCTGGCGACCCTGACCAAGCGTGAAGAACTGGGTTCGACCGGCATCGGCAAGGGTATTGCCATACCGCATGGTCGTTCGCTTCTGATAGACAAACTGGAAATGGCGGTCGGGCGTTCCACCAAAGGCGTCGAGTACGATTCCATCGACCACAAAGCAGCACATCTGTTCTTTTTGATAATGGCGCCTCCGCAGGACCCGGGCAATCAGTATCTCATCACGTTGGGCAGGGTGGCGATGGTCTGCCAGGAGCTGACCAAGAAGAAGCGGCTGTTCGACCCCCAGACCCCGGACGAGATGATTGAGTTGGTGCGCAACCTGGAAGAGAAGATCCGATGAACGCGAAGGTCGAGACCCTGCGCTCGCTCGAGGAGTTCGACCACATTCTGCGCGACATCGAGACCGTCGACTACCAGGCAGTAGGTTTCCGCACCGACAAGGCCTCTGAGGACTTCATCAAGACTGCCGAGCGCGAGCGGGAGAAGCTCACCAAGAAGATAGATCCCAAACTGCTGACCACGTACGAGCGGATCATGAAGCGCTACGGAGGCAGGGTCGTGGTGCAGGTCATACGTGAGTTTTGCGGCGGGTGCTATGTCAAGCTTCCCTCCGAACTGGCGGCCCGGTGCCGTACCGACCTCGTCAGTTGCCCGAACTGCGGCCGGTTCCTCTACTACGTCAGGTAGGTCCGGCCGAGAGGGGCCGGACCGGAGTCGACAGTGGTTCTTCTCGTACTGCTCTGTGCCTTTGAGTTCCCTGGATACTTCGGGCGGTCTGCCGCGATGGTTGCCGGTGCGGCTGTTGCAGACAATCATCACTCCTTCTTCCTCAACCCGGCTCTCGGCCTGGACGAAAGGCAGTGGCGCGTCGGCATCTGCTGTTCCCGTCCCTACGGGCTTCCGGGGCTGGCCTGGGGCAGGTTCGGAGGCAGCTGGAGCTCAGGGAGGCTGGCGGCCGGGCTGGGGTTGTCTTCTCTTGTCCTGGGGCGCTATGGCGAACACGACGCGGGGCTGGTACTGGGTGGCACGCCTACTACCGATGTTGCCGTCGGTCTGGGTGTTCACGCGCTGGTAGTCAGTGCTGGCCCGGAGCACGGCGACTTCGTGCCCTCATTCGACGCAGGTGTGTGTTGGCGGTCCGGTCGCGTCCGACTCGGCGCGGCCGCGTTGCGGCTCAATTCGCCGCGCTGGCGCGAGGGTACCGAACTGCCGCTCCGGTTCGTGGTCGCCGGTTCGTGGAGTCCGGTCGACGATCTGCTCCTGGCCCTGGATCTCAGCCGGGAGCGGGGCGATGAGGACGCGGCGTTCGGCGCTGAGTTCCTGCCGGTTCCGCAGATCGCTTTGCGGCTGGGCATCGGCGTAGCCCCGCTCCGGTACGCCGCCGGCCTCGGGGCCGAGGTGGGCCCTTTGCGGCTTGAGTACGCGTACCAGTTCCGTTCGGGTCTCAAAGAGACACACGTTCTGGGTTTGCGCGCGGCATGGCACTAGCCCTGCTGCTTCTGCTCGGGCAGTTCGGTTCGGGTCTTTTCCCCGAGTACTCGCCGACCGAAGGTGATGCGGCAATGCAGGAAGAGGTCGAACGACTGCTCGAGCGACAGATCGACGTCAACCGTGCTTCGGCCCGCGAGCTCCTGGCGATTCCTTGGCTCAGTCCCATCCTTGCCTACCGGATCGTGGCGACACGAGATTCGGCAGGGAGAATCAGTCGCATAGAGCAACTGAGACTTGTCGCCGGAATGACCGACGAGACGTTCGCGGCCATCCGGCCATTCCTGCGAGTCAGCAGCCGCAGGACGGCCTGGAGTGGCAGCTTTGTTTCCAGAGTGAGTACAGATTCGCTCGAGGGCGGCACCACCAGGCTGAGGATGCTCAATCGTCTCGAGGTCAGAACGGGACCGGCCCGGGCTGTCGTTCTGACCGAGAAAGACAGGGGCGAGTCCAGCCCAACCGACTTTCTGAGCGGAGGCGCGCAAATCCGGATGGCCGGGACCCGGGCTCTTGTCGGCGATTTCGCTGCGGGCTTCGGTCAGGGACTGGTCCTCAGCACTCCCAGTTGGCGCAGCAATCTTCTAGACGGGCCCGGACGCACCGGCCCGGACGTCCGGCTGCTGAGTTCGGCGGGTGAGGGTTCCTGCCTGCGTGGCGGCGCAGTTGCGACTGAAGCCGGCAGATGGAACCTGCTCGCGCTGGGGTCATTTATGGGACGGGATGCGCGCCTCAACGAGGACGGAACAGTGGAGCGCCTGGTCGGCACCGGTGTGCACGATGACTCAGCTTCGTTGGCCGGCCGGGGTGCAGTTCACGAAGTCACCGCGGGTCTGGGTGCCGCGTACCGAGGCGAGCGTTTCGGCGCCGGGTTCAGCGCCGAGTACTCCAGGTACGACCGTTCGTTCGCGCCTGCCGAATCCGGCAGTTCGTTCTCCGGCAGCGACCTGCTCGCGACCGGCGTGAACGCAGAGTACAGGAAGGGAGACTACGAGCTGGGTGCGGAAGTAGCGGCATCCAGCGGCCCCGGCCTCGCCGGCTCGCTCGAGATTGTGGGTCACTGGCCAAACTTCGATTCCCGCCTGGCACTGCGAGGGCGGCAGGCTCGCTTCTTTGCTCCGCACGGGCGATGGTCCGGCCTTGTGAATGGCAGAGATCGGATGGACGCATCAGGCCGACTCAAGTGGCACCATTCCGGCTCCAGCGTCTCGGTCAGCGGCAACACGTATCGCGACTACGAACTCGACTCGATGCCGGCGAAGCTGGAATTGCGATTTGGGCAGGAATTGGGCAGATTCGACCTCGCGCTGGGCCTGGGTCTTCGTTACCGGCTGGATAAGGAGCGTTCGCGGACGGCGCGAGCAGAGATGGGTGTGAGAGCCGGCCGGACAACGACCGCACGCCTGGCAATTGCCAACGTCTACCCGTCAGGGAGTGAATCGCGTGGGACGCTCGCGGTGCTGCTCCTGACGCAGGAGCTGGGTCCGGCCGAAGTGGGCCTTGCCGCAGCGCGCGTCAGTGTTGATGGGTCCGGAGTGAACATGTATCTGCACGAACCCGGCGCGGGCCGCATCGGCTCATCCTTCAGCAGTAGTGTCTCATGTTGGCGTCTGTCGGCAGGATGTGGAGTCAGACTCGGACAGTGGCTGCGGTTGGGACTGAAAGCCGGTTGCGCCTGGAAGCCACAGCCCGTCCTCGATGGCGCCGCACAACTGGAAGTCGCCAGTCAATAGTCTATAGTCCAGAGTCACGTCTATGGTAGACTACCACGTTCATCCGGACTTCTCGCACGACGCACAGGGCTCGGTCGAGCAGTTCTGCCGGCGAGCGGTCGAGATCGGCCTGAGTGAGGTATGCTTCACCACTCACTACGAACCTGATCCGGCCCGCACCGGCATCGAACACGTGCGGGTCAACGGCCTTATCCAGCCCGTTGCTTCTGACTGGCCGGGTGCCTACTTTGCTGCTCTGGAAGCGGCCGCCGCGAAGTTTCCAGGCCTTGTGGTGCTGGCCGGCGTCGAGGTGGGGTACGAGCCGGGGCTTGAGGGCGTCATCAGCGACTTCCTGGGCCGATACCCGTTCGACTTCGTGCTGGGGTCAGTCCACTGTCTGGGTCACATCGCCATCACTGCCGGAGATGAACTGGAACGCTTCAAGAGCGAGCAGCTGGCGCGATTTCCTGAGCACTTCGCCGATAGCTACTTCCGCAATCTCCGGGCCGCGGCCGGGACCCAGCTCTTTGACTCCCTCGGCCACATCGACATCTACCGCAAGTACATTCGACCTCTGTTCGACGTCCGGTTTGACCAGGTAGTTGATGCCGGTTGGCCGGAAGCCCTGCGGTTCGTGGCTGGGACGGGCGTCGGAGTAGAGGTCAACACGTCGGCACTGCGCCGCGGCAACTCCGAACCCTACCCGAGCACGCACATCCTGCGGTTGGCACGTGAGGCAGGGGTCAAGTTCTTCACCGTCGGCTCCGATGCCCATCGTCCCGCCGACCTCGGGAAGGGGCTGGAGACCGCAATCGGCATGCTGGCCGACCTCGGTGTCGGTCCGGCCCGATTCCGCAGGCGCAAACTGCTGCCGGCTGGCTAGCCGGGAACTCGCCTCCCCCAGGGCGCGACGTCTGCTGTCTGCTGTCAGGTCAGCAACGCATCTCTCCGGCGGCAGACGGCGCGCGTCCAGAGGCGTTTTAGTTGTGCTCGCGCTGCCGGTTGCCGACAGAGGGGCGACCAGGTGGTCGCCCCTCTGTACGGTCGTGGTCGGAAGGAAGTCTATTTCAGCTTCACGACCTTGCTGGTAAGTGTCAATCCGTCAGTGGTCAGGCGAACGAAGTAAGCTCCACCGGGCAGGGCTCTGCCATCTGCGCCGGTGCAGTGCCAGACCGCTGTGTGATACCCGGGTTCACCAACGCCGGAGGCGAGAGTCTGGACCGGCCTGCCGCAGGCGTCGTACACCTCGAGCCGCACCGGAGTTCTCTTCGGCAGTCCGTAGACGATGGTAGCGCTCCCGGAGAAAACGCTGCTGCCGGAGGTGCTCAGGGTCACGGCTCGTGGAGTGCCGGGCAGGTCCCCGGCGTCGATGCCGGAACTCACCACGCGTATCGAATCGATCACGGCGTCATTGGAGCGGATCCTGTCACCGCTCATGGCCGTGGAGCACTTCATGGTGAAACTGCCCATGACCGCCAGCGTGCAGGGCCGGAACGTCACCGACAAACCGTTTGTGTACTGGATGTCGCTGTAGAAGGTACCGATGTGGAAGACGACGGGGAAGTTGTCACTCGAATTGCCGAAGTTCTCCAGGGTTGCACTCGGTGACACGACCGTGCCCTGCGTTACGTTTCCCGTCGGGACGTTGATCATCTCCGCGCCCACGTCGCGTACCCGCTGGAAGATCGTCTTCAGCGCCAGGTCGTTGGTGCTGTCGCGATCATCCAACGCCATCGTACTGCAGACGGCTGCCGCGGAGCCGCGACCGGATGCGGTCCAGACCGCGAACGTCACAGCCCAGGAGTCACCGGCAGGCAGGTTGTTCACCTGTTTCGTGTCAGAGTAGGCGCCGATGGTCATCCGCACCGGGAACGACATGGGTTCGGACCCGAGGTTGCGGACGATCGCCTGCGGCACATAGAGATTGCCGGAATCCGCCGTATCGGGAAGGGCGATGACGCGAATGGCGCCGACATCGTAGAGGCGGACGATTACCTGCACCGAGTCGGTTGCGGCGTCATTGCTTGCCAGCGTGTCGATTGCCAGCGCGGTCGAGCACCGGGTCGTGAGCACCCCGCCCGGGCCGGCATGCCAGTAGGCGAACGTCACGAGTTGCGAGTCCTGCGGGGCGAGGCCGGAGATCTGCATCGTGTCGGCGTAGGCGGCCCCGATACGGAAGATCACCGGGAACGACGCGGCGGTGTTGCCGTGATTGCGCACCATCGCCTGGGGTGAAAACACCGCGCCCGAATCGACCACGCCTTTGGGGGCGATGAGTCGCGTCACGCCCACATCGTACGAGCTGGCCACGACCTCAACCGAGTCCGAAGCCCAGTTGTTGCTTGCCGACGTGTCGCCGGGCTGAGCGGTCGAACACCGGACGGCAAACGTGCCGGGCGCTACGGCGGTCCAGTAGGCGAAGGTCACGAGCTGGGAGTCCTGTGGAGCCAGACTGGTGACCTGCATCGTGTCCGTGTAGTCTGGGCCTATGGTGAAGATCACGGGGAAGGTCTCGGCGGTGTTGCCGTAGTTGCGGACGACCGCCTGCGGCGTCAGCACCGTTCCCGAATCAACCACCCCCTTCGGTCCGACAATCCGCATCGTGCTGGCATCTCGGTAGATCTTCAGCACCGTGCAGCTGTTCTGTTTCTTGTTGTTGCCGACAACCTGGTCGTTGGCCAGCGACAGCGTGCACGACGCCGTGAACGTGCCGCAGGTATCGGCACGCCAGGTGTTGAAGCTCACGGTTGTCGACGAGCCCGACGAGAGGTTGAAAACGTACTGGCTGTCGAGGTAGGAATTCCCGACACGGAACTTGGCATAGAATGACTGCGTCCCGGTGCTGTAGTTGGTAACTCGCGCCTGGGGAGTGATGCTTGAGCCGGAGTCGATGATCCCGCGCGGTCTGTAGATACTGTCTACGCCAACGTCCCGGACGCGGACGTTGAAGGTGCGCGTGATGCGGTCATTCGCGGTGCTCTCATCTGCAACCAGGGCGGTCGAGCACCGGGCCGTCTGCGAACCGCGCTGGAGTGCGGGCCAGGTGTCGAAGACGACGGTAGCCGAATCGTTCTTGGCAAGACTGCTTACATACTGAGTGTCGGCGTAGAAGGTGCCTATGTAGAAATGCACCGGGAATGAAGCGGTGCTGTCGCCCGGGTTGAAGACGACGGCACTCGGTACGACCATCGTGCCTGAGTCGGTGCTGCCGGTAGGAGGTGTTATGATCCTCCTCGTGGCCGCGTTCCACGCCTTGCCCATCGCCGGTCCGGCGATGCAGAGCACTACGATCACGGCGGCTGCGAACTTGAGCTGTGCTGCCGGCCGCCTCTCGGGCGTGCCGACGCCATTACGGTATCGATACCTCACCTGTCCTCCTCGATTCCTGGTTTGCCTTTCTAACTGGATGGGGCCGACCGAGCGCGTCGACCTCGGGATTCAGTCTCTAGCCCACTAGGTTGATAGTGTAGGCGGACTTCTGCAGGTGTCAAGCCGAGTAATCCGGTGATTGGCGGAGCGGAGTCAGCGGCACACGGGCGGAGCTTTGGCGATGAGCGTCCTCGCCACAAGAGGCGTGATACGTCACGTGCGACGAGTGAAGCGAGTCGCATGAACCACACGAGGGGCGTAGTCCCCAGGGCTCGGGCCTGGGGCGAGGACGGCCTGCCGGCACGATGCAGTCGCGAGAGGGAGGGGGGGGCTCCGAGCGTACTCCGATGCCCGAGCAAAAAAAGAGTCACGAGCAGTCCAGTAGCGTGTCAATGGCTTTGACCGAGCCGTGCACTGGTACCGGACTGCCGTGCTCCCATGGGGTATTTTGCACAATCTGTGCCAAATGACCCGCGGCTCGGATGTGACGTATGTTACTTTTCTGCAGACACTTATGACAGTAATCGCCCAAGCGACGGCACGATCACGTGGAAGCCCAGGTCGCGGGCCAGTTGCTGCATGTTCTCATAATACGAGACTTGCGACTGTGCGACGTGGGGAAAGATATCGGATTGCATGCATTCGGACTTGGCTCACAATGGGTGAGATCCTAGGCACGCTCAGAGGCTTTGAGGAACAACCTGCCTCTGCCAGGGACCTCGCGGGAGTTACCTGTCGCGCGTCGGAATCAGATGGGCATCGAGTTCCGGGGAATCCGGCCCGGGGCTGGCGCCACCTACCATGATACGTTCCATCCGAACAGATCAGCCGACGTCCGTGAGTCCGTGCTGTTTGCCCGGAAGTCAGTTATGCCGTCGACCCCGCGTCGTTCGCAGTCCCGCTCAGCCGAGCCCGCAATCCAGAGGTCGCGCGAATCGTAGCAGATACTCGAGTAATCGTGGGACCAGGAACTGTGCTCGTACATCACGCCGTTGAGCGTAAGGTCTACGTCCAGGTCGGACGAAGACCAAGTGAAAGAGACCCGTACATCTGACAGGTCGTACTGCAGGTCCGCAGTCTGGACATCAGTCCAGGGGTCGTAGCAAGCGGTACCGGTGATGTGTACGATGCCGCCGTACGGCCCGCAGGCGAGGATGTCCACGTAGCCGGTCGGCGTGCCGGCTATGTAATCGTTGTAGATGGCATCGAGCCCGCTGACCACGCCCCGGGCGATGTCCTCGTAGAACAACCCGTCGTAGTAGTGCGAGTGCGTGCAAGAGATGCCCGTCAGCACCAGCAGCGCGGCGACGATCACCGCCGACGACCGGCGGATCCGATTCTGCATACCTGCCGAAGTCATGGACATAGCATCCTCCTATCCAGGTTACCGTGTCTGAAGCCGAACGCAGGACCCGGGACGGACGACCTGACCGCAGGTTCGTCCGCCCGCCACCTGCCGAAGTCCGAGCTCGGCCTGTTCATACGCAGGTAGATACATCCGGAGCTCACCCGCTATTCCGATGTGAGGTAGCTCCCGGCAGTGTCCCGGCATGCGGGGTGTCGAGCAGGCGGGTCAGCCGAAGGGAGGAGGGCAAGGGAGAGGCGGCTGGTGGGATTGACCGGAAGTGGTCAGCCGTCGGTCAACTTTGGCTTGAGCTTGGTCTAGCTTGCGGCTTGTGGTTGGCGGCTGAAAAGAGAGTCACGGCCAGTCCAGTATCGCGGCAATGTCTAAGACCGAGCCGTCTGTTGATACCGAACTGCCGTGCTCTCAACCTGTCAGACCGGTCTGGCGCGTTCCCTCGCTCAGACCGGACCAGTCGGGCTTAGTGGCGACCGTGGCCGTGACCGCGACCATGGCGCCATTCCGGGTCGTGCCAGCCGCCCCAGTGGTGCCAAGGCCAGTCGGGACGTCGCCCGTGCTCCCAATGCCACCGCAAGCCAGGACAACCGCGGTCACCGGACAAGGACCACTCGAAGTATGCCTGTGGCCCGAACTCCCGGTAGCAGTGCCGTTCGACCCGGACCCACTCGTGACGATGGCCGCAGGCGAACCAGGCGAGCTCCGGCCCCGAGACGATCCGCGGCCGATGCCGCCGCCGAGGCGGGTGGGCGTAGGTCGCGCCTGAGATCAGCAGCAAGAGAGCTGCCGTCGCGATGATGCTTCGCTTCATGATACTACGGAGAGCACTAAATGTTTGACAGCTTGAGGTCATGTTGCCGCATATCGGACGTGCTCTTCCGCAAAGTAACTCCTGACCACTTCTGGCTGGCGTTGCCGGCTGC
>Ga0194126_10004079_pt1 | contig 22529 bp, 31 predicted proteins | sample TA2KigC150mmetaG_FD_148641 | JGI IMG/M metagenome (GOLD analysis project Ga0194126, IMG submission 148641) | Freshwater microbial communities from Lake Tanganyika, Tanzania - TA2015035 Kigoma Deep Cast 150m | ecosystem: Environmental > Aquatic > Freshwater > Lake | place: Tanzania: Lake... | reverse complement strand
CGGCGGTGAAGAGGAAATCCCCTGCGCGCATGCCCGCCGAGTAGGGGCCGATGGCTTTGGGGGCGTCTTTGGCGACGATAACTTTCTTTTCCATGGATCACCTCACTTGGAGGTGACAGCCACTTTGGAAGTGACTGTCACTGGTTGGTATTTTTCTCCATTGTACCGGAGGGGGGGGAAGGTTACAAGTTGGAAGTTGAAGGTTGCAAGTTACAAGTTGCAGGTGCGTAAGATCGCTTTTCGCAATCCCCAGGTATCGGCATAGCGAACATGATTCACCCAACCTTGCACACTGGCGGTAACATCCTCGAAAGAAATATTCCTTTCACAGTAATCCTTCACAAGAGAATGTAGTTTGCGCTGATAGAAAACCCCCTTGCGGCGCTTCAAGCGACGATGCTCCGGGTAAATGATAAAACCTAAGAATGGAAATCCTTCCGAATAGCGCAAATACGCCCGACATCCCAACTGACGCTTCGCGAAATGATCGAATGGGTTCATGTATACATTAGCCCAAATCAAAAAGCGGCTCGATGAGATTACCCAGGGCATGATGCACGACCCGGTCGCGGAAAGGCGCGGCGCTGATCAGGCGGCGTTTGGGTTCGTGGATGTAGAAGTTGTGGTAACTCCCAGGCTGATAGGTTTGCTCTCTCAGTTCGCTTTCCAGGGCCAACAGATTTTGCTCGCGCTCGTACTCGAAGGCGGCCACGGCCGGCTGGTAACGCTTGCCGCGCCGGGCACGCTGATAGGCTACCCACAAATTGAGAGGCTGATGGATTTGTTCGTAGATATGGAAATAGCGTTTGCCCATAACCGATGAGATGCAAGAAGGGCGCCAAAAATTGGCGCGCTTAAGCCGGCAAGGGGGGGCACTGCCCCCCCTTGCATCCCCCCCGATTCAGAATCCCAGTACTCCAGAGTACAGCATTTCAGAGTCAGGGTGAGAGGGCGCAGCGAAAACCGATGAGGAGGTACGCATCGGAGGGATCGTTCCTGTTACGAGAGGCAACCCGCAGGGAGTTACCATTGCTGTCCCAGGAGCCGCCCCGCAGCGCTCGACCACCATCGGCTGTCAGATCTTCGCGGCCATCCCCTGGCTGATACGGATAGTCTCGGTACAAACTGCTCACCCATTCCCAGACATTGCCAGCCATGTCGTACAGGTCATACCCGTTCGGCTCGTAGCTGCCAACCGGCGCAGTGTCTTTGTAACCATCGTCGTAAGCGTTGTTTGCCCAATCGAACTCACAATTGCTCTCACAGAAGTTGGCCCGTTTGCCATCGAAGTCGTCGCCCCAGGGATAGTTCTTTCCCTCCAACCCACCCCGGGCCGCCTTCTCCCACTCCGCCTCCGTCGGCAGCCGCGCTCCGCGCCATGCGCAATACGTGTTGGCATCATTCCAACTCACGTAGATCACCGGGTAATCGTCATATTGCGAATCCCCATAGTAACTGCTGCTGGTGTAGGAGCCCGTCTCGGACGGCGGTTCGCACGCTCCCGCCGCCACGCATTCGGCATAGCGGGCGTTGGTGACCTCGTACTGGTCTATGTAATATTCAGCCAGCGTCACGGTATGCACCCGTCCTTCGTCCGTATACCAATCCCGCTGGCAATCGCCGCCGATATACAGCTGCTCGCATTCCGCCAGGGCGGTGTCGGCATCGCCCCCCATTTGGAACGGCCCGGCGGGGATATAGACCATTCCCGGGTACGAAATCTCCGTCGGCGTCAGGCTGGGTGGTAAAGCCGTTTGGGTTTCGGTAGGCGATGGGGTTTGGGTTTCGGTCAAGGGTGGAGAAGTCACACTTGGAGGCAAAGGTGTCTCTGCTTCGCTTGTTTTATCTCGACTAGAGATCAAAGAACAAGCAGTAATCAAATTCATCGCTATCACTAAAATAACAAGGTGTTTCTTCATTTCATCCTCCGGGTATTGTGCTGATGAAACAACTGCATTCTGGCATGCTCACCTGGATGGGTTCTGACATCCGGGGATCGACACGGCCAGTTAAATAATTCGTTAGCGCGCCAAAGCGATGGGATAGTCATGTAGTGATTGGAATAGCCAGAGGCAAAACCTGATGTTTCTGCCAGTACAAATCCCAACCGCCATTGAGTACCAAGGTTCGCAGGGCTGCCAGGGCGTCGCTGGTCTGTTCACTCCAGTGCATGCCATGATGCTTCTGTCGCCGCGCCACAATCAGGTCATTGCCTTTTTCAACATGCGCGCTGCCATTGTATTGACGGTGCACCCGGCGTTCCAGGTAGTTGGGGATGTAAGCCTGTCGGTTCTTGAGATAATTGATCAACTCATCCAGTTTCTCGATATTCTTCGCCTGAGGGCGATATTCTTCCAGAATATCCAAAGCCACCTGAACCTGGCCGCACCAAAGGTGTTCGAGCAACAAACCCAACAACTCGTTTTTGGCTTTTCGCCCGCGACAGATGAGGCTGGTCAAATCGTAGCATTTCTTGCGGCAGTGATACCAATCCAGAAGCAGGCTGGCCATCGGCCAGGAGGCCAGACATTCCTCGAAAAAGCGTATGATCCAGCGCGCCCCGTCGCCAATCAAAACCACTTTCGCTTTGAGACCCCCACACAACTTCAGCAAGAGCAGCAATTGTCGCAAGACCATTTCGATCTTTCCGCTCAAATAGCGATACCCGTCGGCGGTGCGCACACAGGCGGTTCCCAGTTCCAGGAAACGCCGATTTTCGGGACGCCGCACCATAATTTCATCGGTCGTGGCGAGAACCTCTCCCGGCTGGACTTGGGGACCCAAACGACGCAACGCCTCCGCTTGCAGGGCGGGTTCTTCGCGCCGCGCCTGCATCACCCGTTCCCAATCACCGGCGCTCACTTCTTTGGGCGGCGCTGGATTGGGTTGCGCCAGGGCCGTTTCCACCGCCTCGTTCAGTTCCTTCGCCCAAGCCGCCGGACGGCGCGGCTCCTGGGCGGGCTGCAACTGGGCTTGCCATCCTTCCAAGTTCGGGGTTTGCTCCAGCTTTTCCACTTCCGCTTGCTCGGCCTGGCGAATCCATTCTCCGTGCCGACAAACCCAGCGGCGTGCTTGCGTTTCCGACATCACTTCCGGCTCATGCGCCATCCAGCCCAACAGCCGCGCCGCCGTGCCAAAGGGCAGATCCTGCGGCAACATGCACACCCATTCCTGCAAACCGCGCGTGGTGACCTGTCCTTCATGCTCCGGCAGACCCGCATTGCCTGGCAACGTGTGCCGCTCATTGCCCGGAAGGTAACATACCTGGCGCGGCAATTGCACCACACCCAAGCGACTGGCAACCTTCAACAGGTCGTATCCGTCCCCAACAACTGCGCCAACCTGCTCCTGGCGAAATTCTTCCACCAGCAGACTGTCGGTCAATCGCCATTGTTCCACCAGCAAGTGGCGCATGGCTTCCCATCCAGTCTCGCTCACCTGACTCTCCAACTCATTCAAGTAGTGCGCCGGTGTAATCTCCGACAACTTCGGCAGGGGCATGGCTCCTCGCCACAATTCGGTCAGCTTTTCAGGGTTGTCAAATTCTTCCATTTTCGCTATCATCAGTATCAGTTGGCTCATGTGGGTCTCCCGATGTTCGCCTTTCGGCGGTATAGAGACATCGAGGATACTCGCAGGAGCCAATTTTCATCAAGGGCGCATCCCATCACTTTGGCGCGCTAACAATAATTCTACGGGATCATGCCGAGAGCACAGCGGAAACCCTGGTCACCTGCCCAAAAACCCGCCCATATTGAGCCGCCCAACGGAATGGCTCACCTACCGCTGCCTGTCTGCGTGCGTACCCGCACAGGCAGGCGGAACTGGCAGGACTCCTTCGCCGATCGAGTAGACGGCTGCCTCGCGGCCCTGGCCCTCCGCTGCGCAGCACCTGTCTGAGTGCGGACCTGCACAGGCAGTAGTAGCCGGGGTTTCCATGACCCGTGGCTGCGGGATTTGGAAATCCCGGCTCAGTTTCCCCTTTCTTCCAACCAACGCTTGAATGACCGCTGGCTTTCACCCGAAGCTTTACCCAAGATCAAATTCTCGACACTGATATCTTCATCCAAATCGGACCAGTGGATACCTTCCCCGCGCCCTATCAGCCGCCAGTTATTTTGTTCTTCTACTGTCGCGTTCAACAAGCGCGGATACCATCCGATTGGTACCGATACTGTGCGTCCATCTGTCAAATCTACGGACAGAGTATCATCTGTAACAGTTACATTTTGCGCTTTCGCTAATTGAATATCAATCGCTAAAGTAGTCATACCATTGATCCAAAAAACGTTCTTGATTTTCTTCTACAAGTTTCTGAATACGGTTTATTTCCTTCCTGCTAAAACCGCCGCTTCTTTGCAACCGAACCGGCTCAAGCCAATACTTGGCGTTGTTTTCGGCTCTTTCGACATGAACATGGGGCGGTTCATCGCGGTCTCCTGAGTAAAAGAAAATACGATAGGGGCCTGATAGGAGTACAGTCGGTGACATGGTTTAATACACTTGGAAGGTTGACGTTTTTAATGTGTGAATCCACCGTAATTGTATCATGTAAATAGGTGTATCCATATTTCTTCCAAGACCCATCATACATATAGTTGCCCAACCACTTTTCTTGCGACACTACCCAATCACCTGGACTCCTCCCCCAATGCCCCTCCAACCCGTTCGATTCGCTCTCCAATCTGCTCAATTCGTTTCTCAAATCCGTTTCAGCAGCTCCACCACATCCGCCACGCAGATATCGAAGATCTCTTGCATAATGGCATCATCGGCCTGATATTTCCCCCCAAACACCCCATCCCCATACACCTGACGAGCCTCCTCCGCGCCTAATAAACCGGGAATGTGCGGCGGGGCTTTCTCGCCGCCGGGAAGTTTAGCCACCCGCGTGAAGTCGAAGGCCTCGATCCAGCCGCCGTGATAGGATTTCAGCTCATGTTTCTGGAGAATTGCCTCTACGCTGTGCGAAATCCACCAGGCGTACCAGGCGATCCGCAGGTCTGGCAGCTCATCGGCCAGCTCATACAGCCTCCCGCGCACAGGATCATTCCCACCATGCCCGTTGAGCGCCAACACTCTGCGGAAGCCGTGCCGATAAACCGAGCGGACGATATCCTCCATCACATCTAATAAAGTGGCTATGCGCATAGAAATCGTGCCTGGGTAGGCAAGGAAATACGGCGAGGCCCCAAAATCGAGCGGGGGCGCCACCAGCACGCCGGTCTGCTGCCCCGCGGCGTCGGCCAGGGCCTGGGGAATTTTGACGTCCGTCAACAGGCTCAAGTAGCCGTGTTGTTCGCACGCTCCCAGCGCCAGAATCAGGCGGTCGTCCTTTTCGAGATATTTTTCGATATCGAACCAGTTTAATTCTGAAAAGCGCATCAGGTTTTTCCTATATCGAGACCTCCGAAGTCTCTAAGACTTCGGAGGTCTGACGGCTAAATGACAATATTGACCAACCGCCCTGGCACATAAATCACATGGCGAGGTTTTTTGTCTTCCATGAAGCGGGCGGCCGATTCGCTCGCCAATGCAGTTTTCTTGGCATCCTCTGCGCTGATGTTGACCGGCACCGTAATGCGGTCGCGCAGCCTGCCGTTGACCTGCACGATCAGGGTGATCTGCTCGACCTGGGCGGCCGCTTCGTCTACCTCGGGCCAGGGCTGGTTGTGAATGGAGTATGGCTTGTCCAGCGTTTCGACCCACAGCTCCTCGGCGATGTGCGGCGTGACCGGGGCCATCATGCGCAGGTAGACATCCACGGCCTCGTTCCAGGCTGGCGCGCCCACCGCACCCTGATCGCGAGCCAGGTACATGAAATTCAACAATTCCATCAGCGATGAGATGATGGTGTTGAACTCGAAGTTTTCGAAATCCCGGGTGACATCCTTCAGCGTCTGATGGACTTTGCGGCGCAGATCACGCAGGATACTTTCGGGGGGATTGCCGTTTATTTGGGGTTTCTCTGTATACAGAGTCCAGACCCGCTTCAACCAGCGACTGGGGCCACCGACGCCCTGGCTGTCCCAGGGGCCTCCTAGATCCCAGCGGGCGAAGAACATCAAGTATGCCCTGACCGTATCGGCGCCGTAAGCAGCCACTAATTCGTCAGGGGCGACCACGTTGCCGCGGCTCTTCGACATTTTCTCGCCATCTTCGCCCAGCACCATGCCCTGGTTGCGCAGTCGCATCATCGGTTCGGCGCCTTTCATGATGCCCATATCGCGCCCGGCTTTGTGGAAGAAGCGCGTGTAGATCAGGTGCATGGTGGCATGTTCGATGCCGCCTGTGTAGGTATCCACCGGCATCCAGTAATCGTATTCCTGGGGGTCGAAAGGACCTTCGTCGTATTCCGGGCTGAGATAACGCAGGTGATACCAGGACGAGCACATGAAGGTATCCATCGTATCCGTTTCGCGCCGCGCCTCGCCGCCGCAGGCCGGGCAGGTAGTTTGCGCCCAGGTAGGGTGGAGCTTCAACGGCGATTCACCCGTGGGCAGCCACTCGACGTCATCGGGTAGCAATACGGGCAGTTCGTCCTCGGGGACCAGGTTCCAGCCACACCCCTCGCAATAGACCATGGGGATGGGCGCGCCCCAATAGCGCTGGCGCGAGATCAGCCAGTCCCGCAAACGATAATTGACCGCTCCTTCCCCAATGCCTTTTTCTTCCAGGAATTCTGTGACCTTTTCGACCGCCGCATCCCCAGGGACGCCGCTGAACTCACCGGAATGGATCATGTCGCCGTATTCGTGATGGAAAAGGACATCGCGGTAGAACGGCAGACTGTCGAGCATTTCCATGACCGTGCGGTTGTGTCTGACCGGGGGATAGATCGCCTTGCAGCGCGCCAGGATGGCCTGATCGGCGTCTACCGAATCCAGGGCCACGACCCCATCATCGAAGATGAACAACCAGCTCGAACCCACGATCTCGTTCCAGTTTCCAGGCTGTAAGTATTGGGTCATCAAGGCTGTATAATGATCTACCTGTTCCCGTTGTAGCGTGACGAACAGACCCTCGCCGAGATCGCCAACTGGCGCTGCATAGAACTCGATGTCGGCCGATTCGAGTTCAGCAGCAAAACCATCGCGGACGGATCCCGGAAAAACCAGACTCTTGCTGATCCCGTCAGGCCGGGCGATCACAGGAATGATGGGCAGTCCGTATTCGATGGCAAAGGCAAAGTCACGCTCGTCATGCGCCGGCACCGCCATGATCGCGCCGGTGCCGTAGGTCATCATCACATAATCGGCGATCCAGATGGGGATGCGCTCGCCGTTGACCGGGTTGATCGCATAACCGCCGGTAAAGACGCCGGTCTTCTCTTTGTCCACAGCTTCCCGGTCGATATCCGATCGGCGCGCTGCCTGCGCCTGATATGCTTCGACAACCTGGCGACATTCATCCGTGGTGATTTTTTCCACCAGGGGATGCTCAGGGGCGAGCACCATGAAGGTCGCGCCCCACAGCGTATCGGGACGGGTGGTGAAGACGGTGATGATGGATCGGCGATCAGCGACCAGGGGAAATTGTACGCTGGCGCCTTCCGAGCGGCCGATCCAGTTGGTTTGCAGCAGGCGCACCCGTTCCGGCCAGTCAATGGGGGAGAAATCCAGCAATTCATCGGCATAGCTGGTGGTGCGGAAGAACCATTGCTCCAGGTCTTTCTTGATCACCGGGGTTTCGCAGCGCTCGCAGTGGCGGTCTTCGCCCCAAACCTGCTCACGCGCCAGGGTTGTGTTGCAGTTAGGGCAGAAATCCACCGGCGCCATCTTGCGATACGCCAACCCATGCTCGTACAGCTTGATGAAGAAATACTGCGACCAGCGGTAATACTTGGGATCCGACGAGATCGCCTCGCGCCGCCAGTCCCACATAGCGCCCATGCTGCGGAGCTGTTTACGCATTCGCTCGATATTCGCGTAGGTCCACTCCTTGGGATGGATATTGTGTTTGACGGCGGCGTTCTCGGCGGGCAAGCCGAAGGCATCGAAGCCGATCGGGAACATGACATTGTAGCCCTTCATGCGCAGGTAGCGGGCGCGGGCATCGCTGGGCGTCATGGCGTACCAGTGCCCGATGTGCAGGTCGCCCGAGGGATAGGGCAGCATGGTCAGGGCGTAATGTTTCGGCCTGGATTGGTCTATATCGGCGTGGTACAGACCATCGGCCTCCCATTTGGCCTGCCATCTGGGTTCGATCTCGGCAGGGTTGTATTTCTCAGTCATTCTATTTTCTCCTCACATTAAACAAAAACACCCTCCGCCGCTCAGGGACGAAGGGGGTTCTCTCTCCGTGGTACCACCCTGATTGTAGTTAGTTTGTTAGTTCGTTAGTTTGATCGTTCTTGGTTGGTTGAGGAACAAACAACTACAACACTATCCAACAAACAAACTATCTACCTACCTCTCAGTTTCGCTGTAACGGGCTTACCCGGCGCGGCTACTTTTAGTTCACCAACGACTTCTGCCTTTTACAGCAGCAGGCGAGTTTGGTTCGGATCGTCCCTCGAAATCGCTTTCTCGGAACTGTGCTCTGCTGGCACCTGTGTCGGGGCTTGCACCCGGCGACCCCGGCTCTCTGGCAGATAACCTACTACTCCTGATTTGTGATATTCAAGAAATCCGATTTCTTGCGAAGCACTCCCGACGGGAGCAGAGAAACCCGGTTTCTCTATTTTCGAGTGGACCCAGAGGGATTCGAACCCTCGACCTTCTCAATGCCATTGAGACGCGCTCCCAACTGCGCTATGGGCCCCCAAATTCGATGTTGACGGATTTTACCATAAACGGAATCCCCGTCAACCAGGTGGACCTGGAGGGATTCGAACCCTCGACCTCTTCAGTGCGATTGAAGCGCGCTCCCAACTGCGCTACAGGCCCTTCACGAAAGCCCCAAGATTCTATCGGAGGGCATCATCCATGTCAAGAAGTAACTGCCTTGACGAAGAAGCTAACTTCCTGGTGTTTCTTCGGACGTCGGCGTCGGCGTCGGGGTCAGCGTCGAGATCGCCACGGTTGTTCCAGCAATCTCCAGCATATCTACTTCCCCAGTAATGATCGGCAGGCTGGCTATCTCACCCTCGACATCCAGGAAGTCCGCCGCCACCCAGCCTTGATCGAATTTCACCCAGCTTCCATCCCCGTTGCGGCCCTCCAGGGTGATCGTGTTCCCAAAGCGCAGCCCGGCGATCATGAACGTGTTCGTACCCGGTCCCTCCCGCACGCGCAGGCTGATCACGTTGACCGTCGCAATCATTTCTGCTTGCGTCGGCGATGGCAGCGCCGTAGCTGTCTCGGTTGGTTCAGGGGGACTTTCTGTGAATGTCAACGTGGCAGTTGCTTCTGCTCGAACAGCGCTGACCTCCGTTTCCTCCCCGCGTTTACACCCCCCGAATGGGATAGCACATGCCAAAAGGATGACGAGAGACATGATCTTGATGATCGAGAACCTGGCGATAGATTTCATAGGGCGGATATAAGTATAGCATAGAGCGGCTCCCAGCCGCAACCGAAAAGATTCACCGCTAGAGCCAAAGGAATTCTGCCAGATTCTGTCACCGACAACCAAAGGTCGAACAGGATGACGTTCGGAAAAACTCCTGCCAACGGATTTTGGGAACGGATTTAGCGGATGACGCGCCGCTGGCGGCGTCGGAATCCATTCTATCTGTTCTAATAAATCCGTTGACAGCAGCTCACCCGAATCCAATCTTTTGTTGACGGGTACAAATTTTGCCAGATTTGTTTCGCCAGGCGGAAATGATGCACGATGGCAGAAAACCAGGTGCGGAATGTGGGTTATAATACTGGCGTAGGGAAATGGTGTGGCGACATTCCTTTTCAAAGACAGTGTGGCATCACATCGCATTAGATAATTTCAAGCGTGGGACATTGCCTAACCTGCGCCTGTGTTCTATAATACAAGCAAACCGAACAGGAGAAGAATGATGGAAAAAGTATTGCAACGCAGATTGAAGGGACAAATCATCATGCATGAAGAAGGAAGGGGCTTCGACGACGACTGTGCCTGTGCCAGACCACAAGGAACTGAGAATCGGCACGTTGTTGGGAATCATCAGACAATCTGGATTACCTCGCTCGCTGTTTGAAACAATATGATTCTCGTTTCAGGTCCACGCTCGCCCCGCGCGACGACATGGGCTTCCACACATAAGACGACAACCGATGAACGCCACCAAACACACGCGGGCTGAGGGTCGCCATGTTCCCTAACGATTACAGCGCAAATCCGCCCCCCCTCTGTCCCCTCATTTTCGCTGCTGAATTGCTGGTTATTCAGGCAGTTGATGGCGACATTGGGGGGATGATCGCCCGTCCCCGGGCAACCCGCGGACGGGTCTTTGATCCTTTCTCGTGAAGTACTGATAATCCATCGTGGAGGTTCTATGACATCCCCTCATCTCACCCACCGCCATCGAAAATTAGCCGATCTTTCGAAAAAGCAAGGGCTGGACGCCCTGGCGATCAATCCCGGCCCCAGCCTGCCCTACCTGACCGGGCTGCATTTCCATATGAGCGAACGACCGGTGGTGGTTTTCTTCAGCGCCGACCATCCGCCGATCATCGTTCTGCCAGAATTGGAAATGCTAAAGATGAAGAATCTGCCTTACGAAATCGAGGCCTTTCCCTACGGAGAGGACCCTGCCAGTTGGGGCCAGGTTTTCCAAGAGGCCATGCGCGCTGGGGGACTCGAGCAAAGCCGCATTGGGATCGAGCCGCTCGCCCTGCGCGTCCTGGAGCTTGGTTTCCTCGAGGCAGCGGCTCCTGAGGCGCAATTCGTCTCCGGGGAGGCCGCCGTCGTCGAACTGCGCATGAGGAAAGACCAGGGCGAGGTCGCCCACATGCGCAAAGCTGCCCAGATCGCCCAGGCTGCTCTCCACGCCACGCTTCCCATGGTCAAGCCTGGCGTGACCGAGCGCCAGATCGCATCCGAACTGGCCCTCCAGTTGCTGCGCCACGGCTCCCAATCCCCGATCGCCTTCGCCCCCATCGTCTCATCAGGGCCGAACAGCGCCAACCCCCACGCTTTCCCCTCCGATCGGGAACTCGTCCCTGGAGATCTCTTGGTCATTGATTGGGGCGCCAGTGTGGAAGGGTATCTGTCCGACATCACCCGCACCTTCGCCATCGGCGAGGTCGCCCCCGAATTCGAGCTGATCGCCGAGATCGTCGAGAAGGCCAACGCCGCCGGGCGCGCCGCCGTCAAACCCGGCGTCCCCGCTGGACAAGTAGATGACGCCGCCCGAAAAGTCATCACTGAAGCCGGTTATGGCCAATACTTCACCCACCGCACCGGCCACGGGCTGGGCCTCGAAGGGCACGAAGAGCCCTACATCCGCTCCGGCAGCCAGCTCCCCCTGGAAGTTGGCATGAGCTTCACGATCGAGCCTGGCATCTACCTGCCTGGCCGCGGCGGCGTGCGCATCGAGGACGATGTGGTCGTCGCCGCCGATGGCATCGAGAGCCTGACCGATTTGCCGCGTCGGCTTCAGGTGATCGAGGGTTGAGGGTGGATGTTGGAAGATAGATATTCGAGAGTGGATATTGAACTATGATTATTCCAACTGCTGAGCCATTCTTTTTCCCCGGAGGTGAGATTGGCTGCCTGCTGGTGCATGGCTTTACCGGCGCGCCCAAAGAGATGCGCTGGATGGGAGAGTATCTGGCCCGACAGGGGTATAGCGTCTTGGGAATCCGACTGGCCGGACATGCGACTCGTCCCGAGGATTTGCCGCGCACCCGCTGGGGGGATTGGCTGGACTCGGTCGAGGATGGCTGGCATACCCTGGGGGGCGCCAGCACCCAAAGATTCATCATCGGCCTTTCGATGGGCGGCATCCTGTCGCTCACCTTCGCGGCGCGCTTCCCCGTGGCAGGGGTGGTGGCTATGTCCACGCCTTACGCGCTGCCTCCCGATCCACGCCTGCCCTTTTTGCGCTGGCTGCACCCGCTGATGCCCACCGTTCCCAAGGGCGACTCCGATTGGGTTGATCCCGAGCCCGAAAAGGATCACATTGATTATCCCCACTATTCCACGCGGGCGATCCTGGAATTGAAGCACCTGGTAGATGAAATGCACGACTCCCTGCCCAAGGTTTCCGCCCCGACGCTGTTGATGCACTCCCGCCAGGATGGCGGCGTTGACCCGGAGAATATGCCCAAAATCTACAAGGAGTTAGGCTGCGAAGACAAGTCCATGCTGTGGTTCGAGAACAGCGGCCATGTGCTGACGCGCGACACGGCGCGAGAGCAGGTCTTCGAAGCATCCGTGGATTTCATCCGCAGGGTGAGTGAAACATAGGCATTTACCGGAAAGTTCCCAATAATTATGTCACTGCAAGCGCAGCGAAGCAGTCTTTCAGATTAGGTGGATATTGCTTCGCTATGCTCGCAATGACCTGGGTATAAGGTTATGAATAAAAAAGTATTCGTTTCCACACTTACGTTTCTATTTTTTGTGACCCTGGCCTGCGGCGCGACGACGACCATCTCACCGACCGTTACGTTAGATCAGAGCATGGTGGAGACGATGGTCGCCGCCACGGTCCAGGCCTTGCAGTTCATGCCTCAAACGCCATCCCAGACCAGCGAGCCGCAACCCACGCCAGAAGCGGTTATCCCCTCGCTCACGCCGGAGCCAGCCATCGCGCCTGCCTGCCTGCCAGCTCACCCCGGCGCGCAAATCCTGCCGCTCCCCGCCGGTTTCGGGGCGGGAATCAATACGCTGGCTGTCGAATTCTTCGATCTGAACGGGAATCCCTTGGGGAACAAACAAACGCCAGGGATGACCTGGATGGAGCCAAACCAGCTCCATTTCGGCGGCGGACTTGGCGGCGGCATCCCCAATATAATGCTGGTCTATACCAGCCTGGAAAACGGCGGGATTCTCAAACGCAGCGAAGGCGGCGTCGCCCAATACCTGGCCGACGCGCCTAACCTGGTGACGCTGACCGGGGCGGCGGGCAATTCCCAAATCGCCTATAGCGCCAACGACAGCGATCCGAACGGCTGGATCAGCTACCTGTATTCCGGCGACGCCGAGGCGATCAATGGCGCAACCCCGATGCTCACCCGCGCGGAGGGCGATGGATTCGTCATCTACCCCCTGGCGGTACGCATGTATGGCGGCATTGCACAGGGCGTCTGGTACACGCTCTCGATGTGGGGCATCGGCAATATCAACTTCGCTCCCTACAACGGCCTGTACTATTTCGATTTCTTCGCCGGGCAGACGACGGAATTCCTGGGCTTCACAGACCGGCTGGCGGGGTTCTCTCCCGACCAGACCAAAGTCGCTTACCTGCCTGGAATGGGCGGCCAGCCCGGGGGGCCAGGAAACAGCCTGACCATCCGGGACCTGATCGCCTGCCAGGAGACAGTCATCCCCTTCAACCCGGCTACCAACCTGGGGGGCGGATTCGTCACCTTCTCTCCAAACAATGGATATCTATCCTGGCTCGAAGCCAGCGGTCCGAATAACATGGAAGCTCAGATGCGGCTGCGGGTCGCCGCTATCAACGGAACGATCCTGATCGACTCGGATTTTCCAGGCCTGAGCGGGTTAGCCGGCGGTGAAATCCCCACGTACATCGAACCGGTCGGCTGGCTGGCGAATCATCTGCTGCTGCTGGAACTCAGCGTTCCCGCCCTGGCCTCTCCGCTCATCGTGGTCTGGGCGCCCGACCCCAACCACCTGCTGAATCCGGCGTTGGGCGCCAACCAATCTGCGCCCTTAGCAGACGGCGTCTTTGCGGGATTCCTGTACCCATAAGCATGAATCGAAATCTATTATTGGTCGCCGTTGCCCTGTTCGCCTGGGGAATCGGCGAGGGAGCATTCTTCTATTTTCAGCCCATCTACCTGGAAGAACTGGGCGCATCGCCGATTGCGATTGGGGTGATCCTGAGCGCGGTTGGCGCGGCCATGACCATCGTGCATATCCCGGCCGGCCATCTCTCCGACCGCTTTGGCCGCCGCAGGCTATTGTGGGCGTCGTGGCTCTTCGGCATGACCTCGACGTGGATGATGGCCCTGGCGCGCTCCTTACCGGTCTTCGTCATCGGGATGATCCTCTACGCATTGACCGCCTTCGTCATGGCGCCGTTGAATAGTTATATCACCGCGGCGCGCGGCAAATGGTCTGTGGTGCGCGCCATTACGCTGATCTCCGCTTCGTACAATGCCGGGGCCGTGCTAGGCCCGCTGTTCGGGGGCTGGATTGGGGATCACTTTGGATTAGGGAGAACATATCTTGTTGCTGCCAGTATTTTCGTCATCTCCACTGCGATTATCTTCAGGATCCAGCACCAACCTGTCGAACCAGGCCCTGACGTCAGCGGAGGCAATCAATTACTCGAAAACCGCGCCTTCCAAAGATTTTTACCGATCGTTTTCTTGATCGTTTTCGCCATGTATTTACCCCAGCCCCTGACGCCGAATTTCCTGCAAAATCAGCGTGACCTGCCATTGGATCAGGCCGGGATCGTGTTCGCGGCGGGTAGTCTGGGGAACGTGGTGCTCAATCTGGTCATCGGACGAATGGACATTCGCCGTGGTTTTTTCATCAGCCACCTGTGCGTCGCGTTATTCGCTCTGGCGACGTGGAAAGGCCTCGGACTTCCCTGGTATGTCAGCGGGTATTTCCTGCTGGGGGGATACCGGGTGGCGCGTTCCCTGGCTACCGCACAAATCCTCGACCTGGTGACGCTGGCAAACATGGGCCTGGCGTACGGCGCAGCCGAAACGGTATCCGGAATCGCTCTGATTCTGGGATCGCCATTAGCCGGCTATCTGTATGATTCGAATCCGGAGATCATTTACCCCCTGGCGCTGCTCATGCTCGCAGGGTCGTTACTGGTCAGTTCGTTCTACATCCCGCGGCTGGCTGTTCGATCAGAGAACAGATCAAAAGCCTGTCCTCCGGAGGAAAAAGATCAGAAGCCCGTCCCCGGGTACCCAGAAACCTGCACTGAACGTATCGAATAGACAAAAAGGAGAGAACCATGGATGTCATCATTTTTCTGCAAAACCTCGGAGACTGGCTCGAGCCGGTGATGCAATTCTTCACCTTCCTGGGCTTCGAAGAATTCTATTTGCTGGTCATGCCGGCCATCTATTGGTGCTTCGACACAGTCATGGGGGCGCGCCTAGCCTTGATGCTGGTCGCTACCACCGGCTTGAACGCGGTTCTGAAATTGGCCTTACACTCCCCGCGACCGTTTTGGGTATTCGATCAGGTGCGTGCTATGAGCTCGGAAACCTCATTCGGCATCCCCTCGGGGCACGCTCAAAATGCAGTTGGTTTGTGGGGCGCCTGGTCGCATTCGATGAAGCGCCGTTGGGCGTGGATCGCGGCCATCGTGGTGGCCTTCTTGATCGGCCTCTCACGACTCTACCTGGGGATGCACTTTCCCATAGACGTGCTCAGCGGCTGGCTGGTAGGAGCGATTCTCTTATGGGCTTTCATCCGCCTGGAAAAACCTGTATTGAAATGGTTCAGAGGGCGGGCCCCCGGCAGGCAGACCATAACCATCTGCGCCATCGTCATCGCGATTTTGCTCGTCGGGAATCTGGTCATTTTTGGATTGGAAGAATGGCAACTCCCTGCAGCGTGGATTCAGATGGCTACAAAGGCAGGCACACCCCCCGATCCCATCAGCCGTGACGGCATCACCACCCCGGCGGCGATTTTCTTCGGACTGGGGTCCGGGTTGGTTCTTATCAACCGGAAGGGGGGATTCGATCCCAAAGGCGCCTTCTGGAAACGACTCCTGCGCTATCTCGTAGGATTGGTCGGCGCGCTGGTGATTTGGGCCGGATTGAAAGCCGTCTTTCCTTCGGGAGAAGAACTCCTGCCGCAGGTCCTGCGCTTCGTGCGCTACGGATTGCTCGGCTTCTGGGTCGCCGCCGGCGCGCCGCTGACCTTCCGTTGGTGCAAACTGGCTGATTTCCGCCATGCCTAAAATAGAGACGAGGGTCGCGGCAAGATAATCGCTTCTTTCTTATGCTGAGTTCTTCCACATCAATCTTGTAGGAAGCCATCGCGTTTCAACCTTTGGATAACTTCCTCGAATGTAATAGTTGGTTCGTCACGGCGTTCTGCCAGAACAGCCAGATCGTCCAAGTCTTCCAATAGTTCTTCAAACTCTTCAATCTTCATCCTATCCTCCACTACCACACCCTTCCCAAAACGGACCGCTTCGCGTCCCCCAGCCCGAAGCAACTTGCACAGAGACCAAGATTTAAGTGTCGCACATTGTATAATAGAGGCAGGTAATCACATGGCAGAGCTCTCCCGCTTTTTCGGCATCATCATTCGCATGTTCGCTGAACACGACATCAGGCATCATAAGCCTCACTTCCATAAGACGAACTACAGGCCGCATGAGAACTGCTGGACAGCGGCAAGAAACCGCTTTCCATCGAACCGCTCAGGTAGGTTGCGAGGTGCGAGATGGAACACCTTATTTATCATATTACCGACTTCGAAATTGTCGCTCCTCATTCCTTGTGGATAAGGTTCAATGACAATACCGAGCAGACCATTGACTTCGAGCCGGTTTTGCACGGCGAAATCTACACCCCCCTGCGCGACCCGACATTCTTCAACCAGGTGAGACTCGATCCCGAAGTGCGGACTCTTATCTGGCCGAACGACGCGGATTTCGACACCGCCGATTTGCACGACTGGCCTGAAATCAAGGGTGAGTTCATTCGCCATGCCCAAAAGTGGGAAACGACATAGTATTCCCACATTCATCAATTCATCTTTCATCCTTTCACAGTCAGTTGGTGTAAAATATCGCCATGGCAATCTTCACACGAAGCGAAATCGAAGAAGGCTTGAAACGTCCGAGCAATTGCTTGCCATGAAACTCTCTGCATGGCGCGATGACGTTGATATTTCCGACGCGCGCTGTTTACTGGAAGAAGTCGGATGCGGACGCAAGCGCGATGAAGTCTGGCAAAACATCGAACCGTTTCTGGTCAAAGGCGACGAACTGACCGAGCAATATGCCTTTTGGGATTTGTGGGAGTCGTTGTATGGAACCGATTAAACAACTCGCCCAAGCCGCGCTGGAACGAGACCACTTGATATTACGCAGCTTTGTTCAGGTTTTTTATACGAGCCAAAATGGACTTTAGCAAACTGTCGCGCCCATCCACCACGGACGCACGCCTGCTGGTCATCAGCGCTGCGTTGACAGAACTCCTCGCCCAGCGCAACAACCAGACTCCGCCCGCGTGGACAAAAGAGATTGGCGCGCTGAAAGAGCCGTTCTTTCTGCTTGAATCTGCGGCAACTATGAAACGCTTGCGAACCTTGTGCGAGACCCAATCCCCCGAACCCATGCGCAAGCGACTGCTCTACGCGCCCCCGCATTTCCTCGAATTTGCGTAACGCCGCGCGCTCCCATTCATCCTTCATCATTAAGCCTTCATCTTTAAAATTGCGCGCCATCCATGCAAACAGGCAGAATCGGGCTTCTCCAGCCGGATATTTGGATTCGCCGATAACAAAACAGCGATCCGTGCCAGCGGAGCAGAAGAAAGACCCTGTTCGTACCTGGCAGGGCTAGAAAACCTGTTAGAGCCAAAGGAATTCTGCCAGATTCTGTCACCGTCAACCAAAAGTCGAACAGGATGGCGCTCGGAAAAACTCCTGTCAACGGATTTCGGGACCGGATTGAGCGGATGATGCGCCTCTGGTGGCATCTGAATCTGCTCAATCTGTTCAAATAAATCCGTTGACAGCGGCTCACCCGAATCCAACCTTTTATTGACGAGCACAAATTCTGCCAGATTTGTTTCGCCAGGCCGAAATGATGCGCAATAGCAGAAAACAGGTGCGGAATGTGGGTTCGATGATTGTGGTGCTGATGACAACAGCCTGTATGCTCAGGAGCCGCATGAAGCGAAAAGCCTGCCCTGAGCTTGCCAAAGGGTTTCACGTCCGGTTCTGTAGCAGAGGCGGGAGCCTGTCCAGAGCGACAGCGAAGGATCAGCGATGATCCCGCCTACCATCTCTAGGCGGCCTAGTATGCGACCCTAACTTTCGTGTGGTCGCGACCGAGCTATTTCTTTGAAGCGTTTCACTTCAAGCACAAAGTCGCGCAGCATCTGCGGGAAATCTGGCAAGTCCATCGCAGCAATAGACATCATCAGTGTGTTTCTGTTGCCGTCCTGTATGGGATCCCATCTCCAACGGAAGTTCTGGCGCGCGAATTCGAGGGGAACTCGGCCATTCGCGTTGAAGATTCCGCGATGGACAACCCACGTATGGCCGGATGGATCGTGAGCAAATGCACCGCCAACTTGTCTATTGATGCCGCGCTTGGGAGGGTTAATCTCAGCAACGATGTTCACCATGCCGTGCGGCCTACCGACCCCGAATACATTCCAGTAACGTTCACCAGGCGATTTCTCGAGGGGAGGCTCGCCGAAGAAAGCCCAAATCCCGAGGGCCGGAAGCCAATAGACATCGGCCTCTGTATTCCCGCCCTGAAATCCGATGGTAACCAGGATCGTTTCGGTTGCCCGCCCGGAGATGGCAGCAACGAATTGCGCTTGCGCGACAGCAGTGTCTGCCTCACGTTCGAGTATCAGCATGAGTGATATCCCTCAATGGCCGCCCTACGTGGGCGTAACTAGCCAGGACGGGTTTGCTCACAGCCCCGGCTATAACTCAACCCAGCCTGCTCGCGGGGCTGGCCTTCCAGGGCGATAGCCCTGGTCTGGCACATACGGTGTTGGGCGGCCTTTAGCCCCAAAAATATCATTTTTCACTTACTGTTTCCTGCCGCGTAGCTATATATTCTATCGTTGCTTGCGTAATAAATCCTGACCGCGTTTCACCATGTTCAGTAGCATACCTATCCATTAGCGATAATACCCGTTCCGGCATGGTGATATTTACCCGTCTCGCTTTGCCTGACAATTTCGATATATCCACCGCTACAACTGCCCAGACACCATCTGTATAATCGGGATTATTTCTATGATATTCTACCGGTCTAGGTGTAGGAATAGGGTCTCCTTCCATCATCATGCCTTCTAGATGACACTCGATAGCTTCAATCACTCCCTCCAGCGCATTGTCAACCGTTTCTCCCGCACTAAAACATCCCGGTAAATCTGGCACCGTAACACCATACTCGCTTTCAGGGTCTTTATGAATGACTACTGGGTAACGCATTTTCTTTACTTCCTATCCGGCCACGGCCATCCCGCTTGTTTGTAGATACTTCGCACTGTGCCTATAGGCAAATCCTTCTTCGGATGAGGTATAGTTACTCTCCCCTGCCTATCGGGATGCTTGAATTGATGATGGCTTCCTCTGATGTGTACGAGTATCCATCCTTCTTTTCTTAGTCGGGCTATAACCTCACGACTGTTCATAAGTGGATTATACACACCATGCGCATAATGTCAATGTGTTGCCCACAGGATTTCGGCTGCCCAACGCTCTGCATAACCAGCCAGGGCGGATCTGCACATAACCCCGGCCATCACTTAACCCGGCCTGCTCGCGGCGCTGGCCTTCCAGGGCGATAGCCCTGGTCTGGTTCATGCGGTGTTGGGTGGTTCTTCGTCTTGGAATATTGTTTTATGCGATAGCAGCCGAAGTGAATGCCTCTGTATCGTTTGGGTTTGTAGGTCTTTCCCCTCCATATACAATGTATCAGGACATAAGTCTTGCCCATTCTTCCATTGTATACTTCCTAGAAATGGCCTCACGGAATTGAATATGCTCCTGTCTTGCAGTTCGCGAAATATCCCTTTGTGCAAATATGGCTTTACATCGAATATCTTGACTTCTCCATTCTGAAAAGTCAATGTGAGAGTATAGTCTGGATTTGGATCTACGTCTTTTACTCGTGGATTCATATCACTTACGCCTAACTCGGACATACCGAAATCAAGAAGTAAAACTAGAACTCTGCCTCAAAAGTGTTATTTCAGTGGGTCAATCCTAAAAACCTGCTCACCGTTACTCGCCAACTCCCAGTTTGCCATCAATTCGTCTTGATGTATTTCTATCCATGCCTCTACCAGCTTCATCTTGTTCCTCTTCAAATCGCCTTCGAGAATTTCACCGTCAGGTATAGATAAAACAACCTCCTGCTCTTGGTACTTTACGTGGATATGGGGAAGGTTATGCCTCTGTTTGTCGAAAAAGTACATCGAAACGATAATGCCATAGAACATCGCAATAATGGCCATACAACAAAAGACTCCTTGACAATTTCATTCTCGTGCTCGGTTGTTATATATCTTATAACATTTTCCTGATTTGCTGACAAGCGCTTCTAGATCCGCTCTTTTTTTACCTCGATTTCGATTTAGCCACCATCGCGGTAGGTTATAGTCGGCAGAAAAATCCCTTCTTCCACCGCTACTTCAGAACCGTGCATGAGACTTTCGCACTCACACGGCTCCTTTGAAGGTGTGACAGAAGCGTCCCTTCGCTCCGCTCTGGGCAGGCTGTCATGCAGAACTTGCCAAACCGGTTGATAGGCAAGCCCAAACTTGTGTTGAGCTTGTCGAAACAAGGGACTGTGTTCAGGCCATGCAGTACATTGGTGCATGGTAACCACTCGAACGGACACCGGCGTTGCCGAAGGCACGCAAAGCGAAGCACCATCCTAAAGTCACGGAACAAGGGACACCCGGAACGGGGAAACCTGTTACAGCTCTTTGCACAAGAAGGCGGCCAGGCCGGATGCTGTAACGGAGTAGAGCCTGCCATGAACGCAGTGAAGGGATGCCCCAAGAAGCGAAAGCCTGGGGTAATGCCCAGGATAGGCTGACCCTTCGCTTCGCTCTGGGCAGGCAGTGGGGCGGGTATACAGGGAAGGCACAGGCATCGGGAAGTGAAGGGTCTTATGGCAGGCGTCCCTGACGTACTGAAGACCGCAGTGGATAACCAAACCTCTGCCATCCAACCAGTACAGGTGTCAAGCCATGACAATTGGTAAGGTTCGTTGTCGTGGCGCTGATGACAACAACTCGTATGCTCAGGAGCCGGATGCGGGGAAAGCATGCCCTGAGCCTGCCGAAGGGTCGCACGTCCGGTTCTGAAGTGGGGGCGGGAGCCTGTCCAGAGCGACAGCGAAGGATCAGCGATGACCCCGCCTACCATAACTGGGCAGCGCACCATTTGGAAATAACCCTGTTTTACCCCGCGATTGCTGTGGGCATGTGCTGCAATGATGTAATCGGAATAGATTCCGAATATGTAGGCGTATACGTTGATAAAGTCAAAATATCTTTGACGGGATGGCTTTGTATGATTTCTAATACTAATTCCCGCAACTCATCCGATAATTCAGCGAGCCCTGTAAGCGGGAAACTGCGCGGACCAAAATCTGCCCGCTGAACCAATAAGGAAAAATCTAGAAATGTAAGCCCCACCGCTTTGCGTTCGCCTTTATCTATACGTAATAAAATATTATTGTTCAGCTCGATACCTGTCGCCTTTGCCCCAGGCTCGAATGACACATAAAGAGTATCGCTCAACTCATCATAATTGAAATTTGATGTTTTCATATTTTTACCCTATCTCTTTCTGATAGGCTGTTACGATGTAATTGTTTGGAACAACTTCCCCTGTCTGCTCTCTAAACCGAAAATGAACGAGCGCAATCATGTGGGTGTTATATTCAGCCAAGTTGTCAAATGCCATACTGTAACGATATTTTTGAGGATTGATGGGGTCTTGTGTACGTTTGCCAAACCGTATCGTTTCTTTCAATTCTTCTTCGTGCTCAACCATTTCAGGGTGATTTTTCGGCTCAATGATATGTTCCCATCGTTCTTGAGTGAGATAAATGCTATTACCGTTCTTATCGCTAACTTCCCAACGCACGCTTGATTGCATAATATCATCTCGTCAATTCAATCTTTTTATAGATTTTATCATACGAGAACCCCTGTTCAAACGTAAACCGCGGCCCAACGTTGCGGTTCACCCGCTGGCAAGCTGAGCGCAGCGAGGCGAAGCCAGTCGGGTGCAACCGCGTGTGTGCGACCTGTTCGCTCGAAACCACCCGTGAGGGTTGGGGATGATGTCAATTTGCGCCCTATAATGTGCCAGTAGTTTGCGCCCAAAGTGTACCACCACTTTGCGGCCGGATGTGCCAGTTGAGATCGGCAAACTCCTGAAGATGAAGTATCCTTCCGGGACAAAAATGATGTTCCTTGGAAGGGAAACATGTCAAACAGGAGAATAGACTTCATGGATATCCGAGAGATTCTACATCAAATTCGGAACGGTAGTAGCGACCGCCAAATCAATCGAGATTTAGGGAGCTACACAGTCGACTTGCAGGCTCTCGCCAACTGGCTGGCAGAACATGCTATCACCAGCGTAGCCATGGAAAGCCTTGTGCTGAGAGTGCGGTAAAAGTCAAGAGTGAAAAAAGGCCAACCATAGCACCTTGAAAAGAGAATAGGAAAGCCAGCCTGCAGGGTTTCGATTCTTCGCCCTGGGCTCAAAAA
>Ga0194126_10004077_pt1 | contig 22543 bp, 12 predicted proteins | sample TA2KigC150mmetaG_FD_148641 | JGI IMG/M metagenome (GOLD analysis project Ga0194126, IMG submission 148641) | Freshwater microbial communities from Lake Tanganyika, Tanzania - TA2015035 Kigoma Deep Cast 150m | ecosystem: Environmental > Aquatic > Freshwater > Lake | place: Tanzania: Lake... | reverse complement strand
GCACGGGCGGGTTGCTGAGTTTGTACACGGGCGGGAGTGAGGGAGGGTCTTGGGGCGGGGTTGGGGTGGGAGGGGCGGTCGAGGCGGCGGGGGCGGTGGAGTCAGAGGGGGGAAGGGACCGCGGGCAAGATGCCCATGCTCCATTCTTGGCCGGCGCGCAGGCTGCAGCGGGGGCCGAGGAACCGCGGAAGGGAAGGGTGCGTGAGTGGAAGGAGGTGGGGGCGGAGTATCGGCGGCGGTTGTTTGTGCGGGGAGGGGTGTCTGGGAGCAGCGGGAAGGTGGCGTTGAGCCGGGAGCAGATTCGGCGTGTGTTGGAGAAGGGCGGGGAGTTGAGTGTGGGCGAGGTGCTACGGTTGCGGATTCGGCACATGACGGACGGGGTGGTGTTGGGGTCGAAAGGGTTTGTGGACGGGGTGTGGCTGGCGCATCGGGAGCGGTTTGGGGGCAAGCGGCGGAGTGGGGCGCGGCCGATACGGGGCGGGGGCGCGCCGCTGGGGGGATTGAGTGCGTTGCGGGACCTGCGAGTCGAAGCCATCTCGTGAGGCGTAGCCCAGTTGGTCCACGATGAGCCGGCGTGAGGGCAGACGGTGTCAAACCCACCGAACCGTGCGAAACACGGAGAGCGGATGGATCAGGCAAACCCGAACAGCACGGGGAACAGAAACGCGACCACTGCCGCCCAGGCGGCGAGGACGTAGAGGTAGAATGTCTGCCAGTTGCAGAGGCGCACGAAGGCAATGCGGTTTCTGAGGAAGCCGGCGTAGAGGAAGGCCGATCCGCCCAGATTGACGAGGAGGACGATGTTCTCTCCAAGGGCGGCCGTCCGGTTGGGGGTGAACCCGAACTCCGAGATGCGCGTGCCGATGGCCCAGAGCGCCACCACGTCAACCACCAGGGCGGTCCCGACCAGGGTAAGTCGAATCCAGTCTAAGAGTCCCGGATGCGCCTGGGGGTCGCGTGCCGAGGCGGAGTAGAGGAGCAGGCCGAAGACCACCACGAGCAGGAGGTCGAAAGCGATGAGGACCTCCCGCTTCACGTCGACGCCGCGCCCGGTCCACACCATGGTCGCCAGGAAGACGAGGAGTAGTAGTGCGAACAGGGGTGTGAAGATTCGCGTGAGCAGCGGTGCGAGGTTGCCCATCACGCCGTACTTAGCGTCGGCGAGCCACGTGGCCACCAGCGCTGCACCTGCAATGCCGCAGGGCATGATCCAGCCCTGCACCAGGGCCTGCACCTTCAGGCCGATCGCCTCGAACAAACCCACCGTCACCGCGATGAGCACGCCGCCGCCCAGACCGATCAGCACGTAGTAGACGAAGAGCTCGCCCGTGAAGCGCACGAAGTCCATCCGCCGCTCGCTACCCCACCAGCGGCCGCCCACATGGGCAATGCCCACGGCCAGCCACAGGGCGATCGGCAGGTGAAGCGCTGTCAGGAGCATCGTGTTGGCCGGCTGGCCGCCACGCGCCGACGGGAAGGGAAAGGCGTTCACCCCCACCGCCGCCAGGACGAAGATGGCCGCGAGCCACGCCCGGCCCGCCCAAGAAATCGGCCGGTTCCACGCGAAGTACACGGCGACGAATGGGAGGATGAAGAAGCCGAAATTGAGCAGGTAAAACCGGTTGTCATCGAAGTCGATCCCGAACAGGGCCGGAATCTTGGCGGCCACCGCCGCTGCCACGGCCAGGCCCAAGGCGACCCAGAGGGTCCGGGGCTCGCGCAGGGCTGGCGATTCGGCAGCCGCGTCCCGATCGTCGCCGGGCAGGACGAGTTGCTTCCAAAGGCGGCCGGCTTGCGCCCGGGCGAATTCCCGCGTTGCGGCTTCGGTGGCTCCCATTCGCCTGACGGCCACGAGAAAGGCTTCCGCCTCTGCGAGCCCGCCGGCAGCGAGGACAGCGACCTGCTCACGGAGGCGCTGCTCCGCTGCGGCGACCTCGTCGCTGGCGAGAGTGGGGTTGCGGCGGAGGTGGGCTCGCCACGCTTCGATCTGGGTCTCGACCGACGCAGTCGCCGTGTTGCCGGTGTGTTGCGCATTCATGGGCTTCGCTCGGTGACGCGACAGTATGACGTCCGCCCGGCGTGTCGCTTCCTCTGACTGACGCGCCTTGGCTGTTTCGACGCGGCCGAAGAGTCGCGGGCCGGAAGGCGTGGTTCAAGGAGAAACGGCGCGGAGGGCGCGGAGTGATGTCAAGATGTCAAGGTGTTTCCCGAGTCGCCCGCGTCGTGATGGGCAGCGCACGTTACAGGCACGGTGTGCGGTTGGTTTTCCAACCGGCGCGAGTGGCGACAAGTTCCCGCCGCAGAACGACGCGCCCTGCCGCAGATACGCGCTAGGCCAACCGCTGAATGGTGTCGGACGTCGGTCAGGGCCGGTCGAGGTCAGCAGCGGTGACGAGGAGGTAATCTTGGTCGAACCGTTCGCGCACGGTCCGAGGTTTGCGAGCGTCGGGCGGTGGGGATTCTGGCCGCGGCACGATGACCACGTGCAGGACATCCTGCTCGAAGAGGCGCTGGTAGTCTGGGCGGAAGGAAGAAACCACGAGGATCTTGGTCCCGCGTCGCTTCAGCGCCTCGACCTCCGGTTCGGCCAGCGGCGGGAGCGCACAGAGGAGCACGACCGCCCGGACCTTTGGGTGGGATTCGAGGGCCCGGAAGAGTTGGTCGGGCGGGACGCCGCCGCCAGTGGCCATCATGAGCATGGGCGTGGCCAGGATCTTCTCGGTGAGGTGGTGGATGCCCGGGTGTTTCTTGAAGGTTTGCTCGATCGCTTCGAGTTCCGCTTCTACGGACGGGTTCTTGGCCGGTCCTGTGTCCCGTGCCATGACTAGCACCTCGCCTTGACCTCCCACGAGTTTCGCCACTTCTTCGGCTGCCACGACGCCCAGGACATGGTAGGGATCGAGGTTGATCTTCGGCGAGCAGGCGGCGAGAACGCACAGGAGGCACAGCGCGACTGGGCAAGTCCCGCGTCTCGGGCTGCGGACTCGGAGGGTGCGGTTCACTCGGCGTACCAAGACCACATCCAGCGATCGTCGTAGAGGCCGTTGCCGCCGAGCCACGGCATTCCGGTAGCCGATCGGCCGTCCGCGGCTTTGCCGGGATAGAACTGCAGGCCGATGGCGCTGACCCGGATCGCTTCCGCGTGTCCATCCGCGAAGCCGGCTACGCACCGTTTGCGGTGGCGGCCGATGGGTCGCTGGGGATCGTCGGTGTAGTAGCCTCGGTTGGTGGGCACGCGCCAGTAGAGGGACTGTTGGTGGCGCACCTCGACCCAGTTGTCCGGGTTGCGCTCGATCGGGTTGGCGATCAGGCCCGAGTCGACGAACGGGAGCTTCTTGGACGGGTTCTTGAGGGTGCCGAGCTTGGGACGCCATTCGGTGGACCAAGCGGAGAGCTCGGGATGACTCAACGAGATGCCCAGGCCGCCTGGGCCGCCGGCCGTCCCCGCTACCCCGCCCTTGACACTGGGGCAGCCGGTGATGTTCGTTCCCTGCAAGTAAGGCCGCAACAAGTCCACCCACCAGGTCACCGAGCCCGGAAAGAACGCGCCTGGTGGCGCCGTTTGGAACAGATACAAGGTCACGCAGTTGTCGTTTTGGTCGTCGGCATACAGAAGATAGCTGAGCGTCATCTGGCGGGAGTTGCTGATGCAGTTGATGGACTGGGCTTTCTCCTTGGCGCCCGACAAGGCCGGCAACAGCATGCTGGCGAGGATGGCGATGATCGCGATCACCACCAACAGCTCGATCAGCGTGAAACCCCGCTCGGGGCCGAGGTGCCCGGTCCGTCTTGGCCGGCCAAACGTCACCGTGTTCATAGGCAATCCTGTGTCCCAAGCCCAAGCCGGCGTCGCCAACGCCGGTTAGTTGAAAATGCTGCGTTCGGACAACCCTTGGACCAAGCCCGGCCCTCCGTCAAGCGCGGGCTTGGGCGCCCGCCGCGCAGAGAACCGGGTCCCCCTCTGCGCGTCCTGCGCTTGGTCCGCTCCGGGCTGGCAGTCCGAGGTGAAGAAGGAAGTCTTCGATCTACGGAGCGGCGGCGCCCGGCGCGGCGGGCGCCCAGCCCGTCCGACTCGAGGCCGGCCCGCATTTGCTCCTGGACGATTTCCTCGTCGCGAGCAGCTCGAACGCCACGCGGCGCGTGAATGGGCCCAACCGCGATCCGGCCATCCCCAATCCGATCGTGACCGGCAAGGAGGACGGCTGTCTTCCGCCTTGCCTGACCGTCCTTCGGGATGAGCCAAGCGGCCGGTTCCCACACTGCCGGGCTTGCACTGGGTCCGAGCCGGAGTAGGGTCCTTCTCGGTATGACTTTGAAGCCGCTTCGGGAGATGCGGAACGCGGCACCGTTCCGGCCGTTCGACATCCATCTCTCGAGCGGTCGCTCGCTTCCCGCGGCGACGGCGGATCACCTCTTCTTCTTTTCCACTCACGAAGAAGTGCTGGTGGTGCTGCCTGACGGCGGCTTTCACTTCGTATCGCCGAACCAGATTGTCAGCATCGGCGGCAAAGGCCGGAAACCAGCGGCGCGCTGACCCTGATCCCCGGAGCAAGGATCCGGAGACCGCGCACACCTCTCCCGCCCGAAGGCCTCGGCACGGCTGCCGCCGCTGTGTCCAGCCTGGGTGTGGTATTCTACGAGGCCGTGTCCGGCTTGAACCGACGCCGGTTGCCCGAACTGTCCCCCACGCTGAGCGAGCGCCCCGACCTGGATTCGTTGCTCCAGGTCAACCGGATCATCTTGCGCACCTGCCAGCCGGAAGTGGAGCGCCGCTATCAGTCGGCAGCGGTTTAAACATCGACTGGCCCGTGAAGACGCCCTATCAAGTCGGCGGCGGCTCCCTGCCCGCCTCAGGCGAAGGGTATGCCTTCGCCGTCGGGTTTTTGGCCCCGAGAGACTGGAGGAAGACGGCTCAGCCCTCCCCGCCGATCAAAGCTTGCATCTTCGCGGTCACGTCGTCCAGTACCTCCGGTGGCGCTGCGCAGATGAACTCCGCGCGGCGTGAGCGCCAATCCAGCGAACGCACGTGATCCGCCAAGACTGCGCCCTGCACCTGCCCTCCGAGGGGCAACGCAGTTTCGAACGCGTAGCCCTTGACTTGCCGCGTCACCGGACAAAACACGGCCAAGCCTACCAGTCGATTGTAGGTCGAGGGCGTCAGGACGAGCGCGGGGCGGCGCCCGGCCTGCTCCCGGCCCGACTGCGGGTCAAAGTCAATCCATACAACATCGCCGCGTTCGGGTGCCTTCATTCCAGCACCTCCCGCCCAACCGACCGTCCCCAATCCGTCTCGGCATGGAGGTTCTTCTTGGCCACGCCTGCCAGTAAGTCCGCCAGCCGGTACTGGGGTTTCCGTTTGGCTTTCAACAAGACCCCGTGCGCCGTCCGCACCAGTTCCACGCGGGTCCCCTCCCGGAGGTGCGTCTCGTCGGCCAGCGTTCTGGGCAAGCGGAGGGCCAGGCTATTGCCCCATTTCTGAATCGTCGCAGTCATACGTATCTACAAAGGAGATACAGCACGAGCGGGGCCGGGTCAATGGCCAAGATCATGGGCCAGCCAGCACGCGGAGGGAGGCGATCGCCGAGAACACAGAACGGAAAGGCTCGCTGTGTTCTCTGTGTCCGCCTGTTGGGATTTGCGCTCGCCCGGCTCGGAACAGGAGATCACCGACGACGCAAAGAGAAGGGTACCCTCTGTGATCTCTGTGTCCTCCTGTTGGGATTCTGGCTCTTGTTCCCTGACTCGAACAGGAGGGCACAGAGGCATCCGGGTGTTGGTCGGTCCAGCCCGTGCTTGCCCGCTGTGTCCTGTGGATCACTGCGCGAAGCCCTTTGGCCCTGCTGCGGTCATGTCTCGCCTCGAGTTCGAGGGGCTTTTCCATTGTCCGCTCCCCGTGTTTCTGTACCTTCGCACCGTGAACAGCTTCCGAATGCTTGCCTGGCTTGCGGCGGTTTCGGCTCTGGGTCCGATTCCGAATTCGAAGGGAGCGTTCGCGCCCTGGGCATCCGACACGCACCCGACGGACGTCGCCAAACGCCACGTCCAGGAGGTCACCACCTCGCCGTTCACTTACACGATCGTGCAGGGCGGCACGATGGACGGGACGATGTGCACGACGCTGCCGGGGGTGTGGGAGCCGTACGATCAGACTTGGGAGTCGAACCGGTCGTTGCGCCTCGAGAATGTCGGCGCGACGAAGGTGATCCATCCCTGGTTGCGCATCGGCCCGATCGATTTTTTCTCCCAGCAAACCATCGCCAACTCGGTCGTCGAGGGGCTTGCCACCGAGCGGGAAAAGGCGCTTGCCCTGTTCTACTTCTACATCACCCACCGCTACCACAAGGGCAACGGCGACAACACCGCCCAGGGCGACGTTTCCCAAGCCATCAACGTCTTCGGCTTCAACACCTGTGGCAACAGCACCCTGTGCCTATCGGACTTGCTCGACAAGGTCGGAATGCGCGATTGCTTGTTCAGTCATTGCCCCGGCCACGTCGTGCCGCAGGTCTTCTTCGAGGGCCGGTACCACACGATGGACGGGGACATGGCCATCTTCATGCTCCTGCGAGACAACTACACCCTGGCCAACGAGATCGAGTGGGTGCGAGACCACGACCTCATCAAGCGGGTGCATGCGTACGGGATCATGAGTCCCATGGACCCGCTGAGGAACAACGAGGACTACGCCCAGTATTACACTTGGGAAGGCAACACCACCGTGCAACTCGACGGCTGGGCTTGGTGGAACATGGGCATGATCCTGCGTCCGGGCGAAGCCATCGAGTGGCGGTGGGGACACGAAACCCCGGTGAAGTATCATGGCGACATGACCGGCCATCCTCCGATCGTTCCCGACACGATCTATAACGGCCTGTGGGAATACACCCCGGATTTCCGGAACGACGCCCAGTGGCGGGCTGGGGCGAACGCGACGAACATCACCAACACGGACGGTGTCCTCACGGCTACCGCCGAAGGGACGGGCACCATCGTCTGGCCCATGAAGACGCCCTATCAATTCGTCGGCGGCACCCTGTTCGCCTCAGGCGAGGGGTATGCCTTCGCCGTCGGGTTTTTGGACCCGAAAGACTGGCGGAAGACGGTGTACACGCCGCTGGCGACGTTGGCCGAGTTTGACGGCGTGTTCAAAGGCCGCACCGCCGATGCGCGCGAGTACTGGCTCAAATGCACCTTGACGGGCCGGGCTACCCTCAGCGCTCTGAGCATCAAGAACGACATCCAGATGGCGCCCCTGGCCATGCCGTCGATGACCGTCGGCACCAACCGCTTCACCTATATCGAGCACACCGACAACCGGTCCGGCGCCAACACGACCCGGCATCTGAGAATCCCGCATTCTTGGGTCGAGCGGTCGCAGACGAGGCCACCCCGAGCGCCGGAGGCCCCCGTCGATCCGGCCGATGGCGGCGAGAGCGACGGCACGGCGGTGAGGTTCCAGTGGAGCGCCGCAACCGATCCCGATGGGGACAGCATAACCGACTACCATTTCCAACTCTCGGACCGGCCCGACGTCAGATGGCCCCTGTCTCCCAACTTCGACAAATACATCTCGAAGACACCCGACCGTGGCCAACCCGCCTACACGCTTCCGCGTCCCGGCCTTTTGACGCCCGGCCTGGCCTATTACTGGCGCGTCAAAGCGAGGGACGCAAACGGCGTCTGGGGGCCGTGGAGCGGCACTTGGAGTTTTACGGCGCAGGGGCCGGAGTACCCGCTGGACCTCGCGATGAGATACGAGCCGGAGCGGGGAATCGGCATCTTGACGTGGAAGGCGAATCCGGTGGGAAGGCCGCCAGCCAAGTACCGGGTCTACGGCAGCGACGAAAAGGGCTTCACCGTCCACGACACTCCATACGAGGTGAAGCTCGGCGATACCCGCGAGTTGACCAACCCGTTCCCGGCCAACTTCGTCGCTGAAGTCGCTGGCCCGTCCCTCGAGGTCATCGGCGTCGGCAATGCGCTACCGAATGCCAATAGGGCCTACTACCGCGTGGTGGCGGTCGACGCCCGGGACCGACGCAGTGGCGACTCGGATTACGTCGAAGCGCCGCGCCCGTTCATCTACAGCACGCCCGTCACGAGGGCGCCGGCCGGGCAGGGCTATCGCTATCAAGTGTTGGCGATTCGTTCCCTAGGCGACCTCACGCGCAGGGACGCTGCCAAGCCGCGGCCCGGAACCAGGTTTTGGAAGATTGAACCGTTGGCATTCTCGCTCACCGAACGACCAGCTTGGATGAGCATCGACGCAGACACGGGCCTGATCGCCGGCACGTCTGACGGCACGGGCGGGCCGGTCACCGTCAGCGTGACGCTGACGAAAGAGCATCGGTTGGTGCATGACCAAGACAACATTGTCTGGGGCAACGAACACGAACAAAGCCGAACCTACGAGAGCGTGGGACCCGTGACCCAACATTTCATCGTCCAGGGCACGGATTGAAGGTCCATTCCCAGGCGGATTGCCCCCACGCGCACGCAGCCGAAGCGGGGCTGCCAGGGGTGAGACATCGCTCATTCATCGTGTGGTCATCGAGGTCGTTCCCCATAGCAGTCCCTCCAGGAGGTCGGCGGCGCCTGTACCGCCGGTTTTCGAGCCGGCGCGGAGGCCGACTCGAAAGTCGGGTGATCATCATAGGGATTCGTCTTGCCGCAACCGGCGCCGCGCCGGCATCCTGCAGCGCATCCGAAGCCAACACGCACACACTCGCGCTCTCAATTACGCCTCCATGCGCCTATGACTCCCTCCGCACCCATCCGCTTCCGTTCGGTTATTCTCGTGGTTTGGTCCACCCTCGGTCTACTCGCGACAGCAGGACCGGCGTGCGCTGGGGAGGAAACCAACCGCCGTTGGCGGCCTGTGCCCGACGAAGTCTACCTCCAAGAGATTGGCCAGCAAGTGGCCACCGACCAACCGGTGACCGCGGTGGCCGTGTTCGGGGAATCGGTCTACGCTGTCGTGGGTGGCGCCGTGCGGGTCTTACGCGATGGCATGCTGAGGGAGGTGCCGGACGCTCCGTCGGGCGTCGGACGATTGCGCTCGCTGGGCGGCGCACTCTGGGCTGGGGCGGAGCGCGGCACGTATCGGTTCGCTGGCGACGGTTGGTCGCGCGTGGCGGAGGAGCGGTTGGTGGATTTCTGTCTGCATCTCGGCCAGGTCCATGCCGTCACACGCAACGATGTCTGCCGCTGGGACGGCCGACAGTTCGTCAACCTCAGACCCGCCGACGGATATGGGTCGAGCGATACCACAGTCATTATGGAAGACGGCCGGCAAATCCTGACGGACCCGGTGTCGATCGGTCCGGTCGAACGGCTCGCGTCCTACAGCGGAACCCTCTACCTGCTGCGGACCGGCGGGTTGGCGTTGCTGGAGGGGCGGGTCTTGGTGGTGGACCCGGTCGACTGGGGCAGGTGGCCCTCGCCCGTCACGCGCGACCTGTTGGCACAAGGCAGCCGACTCTTGGTGGCCACCGATCGCGGCGTGGCGGTGTTGCGCGGCATGGCGCTCACGGCTCTGCGCGGTCCGGATGGGTTGCCGTACGAGGACACGACTTGCCTGGCCGAAGGGTTCGCCAGCGACCTCTGGATCGGGACCACTCGCGGGGCAATCCAGAAGACGGGCGAGGACTTTCACTATTTTGGCGGCCGGCGTTGGCTGCCGGACGATGCGGTCCGGGACATTGCGGTCGGTGAGCAGGCCGTCTACCTGGCGACGGCAGGCGGGCTGGGCATCATCCGCTACGAACCTTACACGCTGGCCAAGAAAGCCGCTTATTTCCAGCGCGAGCTCGAGGATTGGCAATTCCAACGACTCGGGTTCGTCCACAAACTATACCGGGCGGGGGCGGGCAACGGCTGGTGGCGCGAGGTCAGCGACAACGACGGCGGGCACACGGCGCATTACCTGGCCGCCATGAGCTTCCGGTACGCGGCCACCAGAGACGACCAGGCCCGGCGCGAGGCGCTCGAGGCGTTCAAGGCCATGGTCTGGCTGGATGACATCACCCCGAAACCCGGCTTCATCGCGCGCTCGATCTGGTCGGTCCAGGGCGACCCAGGCCAGCGCGCCCGGCACGGCTCCGGTGGGCTGCCGGCCAAGTGGTATCCCACTCGAGATGGCCTGTGGATTTGGAAAGGGGACACATCGAGCGACGAGGTGAACGGGCACATGTACGCCGTATGCCTGTTCTACGAACTGGCGGCTCGAGGCAAGGAGAAGGAGCGCGCCGCCCAGCACCTCGCGAACATCACCTCGCACATCATCGACAACGGCTGGGTCCTGCGCGATATGGATGGCCAACCGACGCGCTGGGGGCGATGGGACCCGGCGTACTTGCTGCGGCCGTACGGATTCGAGGCGCGCGGGCTCAACGGGATGGAAGCGCAGACTTACGTGCATACGGCGTTCGCGCTCACTGGCGATCCGAAATACCAGGCCGGCCTCGAACAGCTCCTCCAATGGCGCTACCACACCTACACCGTACGGCAGAAACTCACGTTCCCACCCGAGTCTGTCGTGCCGTGGGATGATGAACTGGCGTTCCGTTGTTATCATCCGCTGCTTCGCTATGCTCGCGACGCCGAACTGCGCTCGATCTACCTGCGCAGCCTCGAACGCCATTGGGAGGTCATGCGCATGCAGCATGTCCCTTTCTTCAACTTCGGGTACGGCGCCCTGACCGGTAACGACTGCGATGCGGAACAAGCTGTCCAGCACCTGCGGGATTGGCCCCTGGATCTGGTCAACCACAGCTATCGCAATTCTCACCGGGCCGACCTCGACCCACGCCCCGGCTACGTGCCCTACCAGGGCGGCACGCGCGCCCTGTCACCGCGCGAGACCGGCCCCGAGTGGGGCAGCCGGTCCGCTCTGGTCTACGACGGAGGCACCGGCGGCCAGACGGTCACCCCGCCCATCGGCTGGCTCGAGGATTACTGGATGGGCCGATACTATGGCCTGATCCAAGCGCCCACGACCCAGGATCCCGACCTGACCGCCCCCCCACCACGCACCGACCGACCGCGCGGGGCCGCTGCCTATGCCGGTCCACCGCGCCCACCCGCCCCCTGGGAACACTGATGGGTACACCCCTCTAGCGCCGGTGGGAGCAGCCGCCGTGCGGGGCGCGCGTCGTCCCGCGCGGTTGGCAGACGTGACCGTTCGCGCCCCGCCTCGCTAGGATCCGGGCGGCTTGCGGCGTGGCGCTTCAGGGCTTGCATGGCCGCCAGAGCCTGTGGCACGGTCAGATCGTGTGCGAGACGAAAGCGAAAGCGAGCACGCCTGACCGTCGATGCCGGTTCATTTAGCATTGTCCGATGGTGTAATGGTAGCACAGAGGTCTTTGGAGCCTTTAGTCTAGGTTCGAATCCTAGTCGGACAGCCAACAAGGTTTCCGCGCAACATGGCCTCATACCAACTGATCTGCGGCGATGACCAGGAGTACGGTCCCCTGACGGCAGAGCAAGTCTGCCAATGGTTGGCCGACGGCCGGATCCATGCCCGTACCCAAGTCAAGGAGCATGGAGCTGACCAATGGCGACTGCTGAGCGAGTTCCCGGATTTCGCCGAGGCGCTGCGCGACCTGCGGCCGGCGGAGGAGTAAATCTCTCCAGCTAGTCTTCCGAGAAGAGATACTCGAGGTCAGCCTGACTCAGGCTACGGGCGAAGCCTTCTTCGCCCAGGACATCGGCGATGGTCTGGGCCTTGCGCTGTTGCAGGTCCCAGATTTTCTCCTCGACGGTGCCGGGGGCGATCAGGCGGTAGGCGTTGACGGTGCGGGTCTGGCCGATGCGATGCGAGCGGTCGATGGCCTGGGCCTCGACGGCCGGGTTCCACCAGGGATCGTAGAGCACGACGTAGCTGGCGGTGGTCAGGTTCAGGCCCGTCCCGGCCGCGCGCAGGCTCAGCAGGAACAAGCAAGGGTTCGGGTCCTCTTGGAAGCGCTGCACGACCTCCATGCGGTTCTTGGTATCGCCGGTGAGGATGTGGGTAGGCATCTGACGGTGGCGACATTCGCTCTCGAGCAAATGCAGCATCTGCACGAACTGGCTAAAGACCAGCACCTTCTGCCCTTCCTCCAACAGCGGCTCGATCAACTCGAACAAAGTCTCCGTCTTGCCCGAGGCCGAATCGTTGCCCACCAGGGTCGGGTGGCAACAGATCTGCCGCAGCCGCGTCAGTGCCGCGAGGATGTGGATCTTGCTCTTGGAGAGGCCGCGCTCCTGCACGGTCTGCATCACCTGCTCGCGGCTGCGGCGTAGCTCGGCCAGGTAGAGCTTCCGTTGCGCCTCGCCCAACTCGCAGTCGCGCCGTTCCTCGATCCGGTCGGGCAAGTCTTTGGCCACTTGGCGCTTGAGGCGCCGCAGGAGCAACGGGCGCAGCTTGGCGGAGAGCCGGCGCCGGGCCATGCGTTGGGCCCATTCGGCATCGGGGCCGGTGGGCTCATAGACCTCGTGGAACTGGGCTTGGGTCCCCAGGTAACTGGGCTGCACGAAATCGACAATGCTCCAGAGGTCGAGCAGGCGGTTTTCCAGGGGGGTGCCCGTCAGGGCGAGGCGATGGTCGGCGCGGAGTTGGCGGACCGATTGACTGACCTGTGCCGAGGGGTTCTTGATGAACTGTGCCTCGTCCAGGATGACCGCTTGGAATTCGAACTTCTTCAGGTCGGCGAGGTCGCGCCGCAGCAGGGCGTAGTTGGTGACGATCAGGTCATGTTGCGGGATTTGGCGGCGCAGGTTGTGCCGAGCTCTGCCGCTTTCGAGGACTAGCACCTTGAGTTGGGGCGTGAACTTCTCCGCTTCCCGTCGCCAGTTGTGCAGGACCGATGCCGGGCAGATCACCAGGGAAGGCCGCGGCTTGCGCGCGTTGGCCTGCTGGAGCCAGGCCAGCCAGGCGAGGGTCTGGAGGGTCTTGCCCAGGCCCATGTCGTCCGCCAAGATGCCGCCGAGTCGAATGCGGCTCAGATGGCAGAGGAAATCGAACCCGTCCTTTTGGTAAGGGCGCATCTCGGCGTGGACGGTGGGGGGCAAGTTGATGGCCGGGACGCCTTTGAAGTCCGCGAGTTGCTTGCGGAGGGCTTTGGCCTCGGGGCGGTCGCCAAAGCGTTGTAGGGCGTCGTCGTCAAGCTCTTTGGCCTGCACCATCTCGACCCGCTGCGGCAACGGCGACAGGCCGTCGAGACCCAGGTCCGCCATGGTCTCCTGCGCGCGTTGGACGGCCCCGAGATCGAGTTCGACCCAGCCGCTGTCGGGCAGCTTGACGAAGCGGCCGGTGGCCGCGGTCAGGCGATCGAGGTCAGCCGCTGTCAGCTTAAGGCCCTCCTGTTCCCAAGCGGCCGAGACCGAGAACCAGTCAATGCCGCTACCCTGCACCATGATCTTGGGCTTGAGTTGGCGCGGCGCCATGAACAGGCGTTGGAAGGCCGGGTTGCCCAGGTAATCCGCCGCGCGCGGTCGGTCGGGCCAGACACCGGCGAGGGTTCCGAGGAAGTTCTCGTTGGCGTCGCCGATCCAGAGGCCCGGCTCGGGTGTGAACCAGTCCAGCCGGCGCAGCCAGCGCGTTGCGGCTTCGAGGCGTTCGTCGTCCAGGATCTCCGGTTTGTCGGCCCCGGCGCGCGCGGGGTCAGTGCGCTGCCATTCGTGCCCGTTCCACTGCCAGCGACTGTCGTCGCGCTCGCTGGTGGCGACCAAGCGCAGCCGCACCGTGTCCGCCTCGAGCTCGAACGTGAACTGGGGCCGGGCGCGGTGCGCCAGGCAGAGGTCGTCCCAAGCCGAGCCATTGCCGGCGCCGGCTTTGCGCAGGTGGGTGAGCAGGCGATGGCTCAGTTTGCGCACGGGAATGCCGGGCTGTTGGAGCAGGGCGCTGAGCAAAGGCGAGTTGGGCGGATTACGGAGGAGGAAGATCTGCTGGTGGAGGGCCACGAGCGGGGGTTGGCCGGCGAAAAACCTGGCGGCTGTCAAGGGGTGCTCTTCGCCATGGGGGAGCCGCAAGCGCTGCTCGAAGGCGAGTTCGCCGTCCCCGGTGTTCAGGTGTGGCACCAGTTCAACCAATTGGCCTGTAAACGACAGGTGGTCGGGTCTTCCCGCCCATTCGATCCAGGCCGGGTTACCCCAGCGGGCTAGCCACTGGAGCAGCGCGATGCCGTTGAGCCGCAGCGGAGCGCCGTCCAAATTCGACTGGCCGTACATCTCCGCCAGCCATTGGATGAACTCCCAGTCCCGTGGCGGGAACAACTCTTGTTCATGCACCGTCCGCGTCGCCAACTCGATCAGTTCGCCAACCGTCCGCGGTTTCTCCCCTGTGCGCGGCCGGAATAAGGTGAACTCGATGGCCAAGTCGCAGAGCCCAGGTGGATCGTCGCGCGGCACGGCCCGGGCGAGTACCCGGAGGCGCGCGCGCGGGGCGTCCAAGTGGTTCGGCGCCGCCGGGAACAGCCAGTCCTCGAGCCGCTGGATGTGGGCCTGTTCCTGCTCCGCCTGCTCGACCTCGGCCAACCGGTCCAGGTTGGCGTAGGCAGTCAACTCGGTGGGTAAGGGTCGATTGGCGCGCAGAAACAGCAGCGCGGTCGCTTCGAGCCGGGCCTCGCCCTGAGCGGCGAGCAGCCGCGGCCACCATTCCTGTCCGGGAAAGTCGCGGCGGGCCAGCGAGAGTCGCTCGAAATAGTCCTCGAGCAGGAGCCAGGCCCGCTGCGAATCGGCGCAATGGGCAAAGAGGCGGAGCAACTCCGCCCGCTCGGCTACGGCCCCCTTCGAGTCGGCCAGTTCGCGGCGCAAGTCGGCGAACGCCCCGTAGGCGTTCTGCAGCACGGCGTGATGGGCGTCGTACTTGTTGGTCTGCGCGGCACGCCCCGCGTTTCCGTTCTTACTTCTTGGCATCGTCTCTGACCACTGCCACCCGAACAAAGTGGTTCCTTATCACGGCATGGGCGGTCGGGCATGGTCAACCCAAAACATCCGCCACTCCCGCCCGCCCAACGTTCTCGTTGCTCGCCCCCGGCAGCTTTCGCGGCAGCCTGTCGGCCAGCGCCTGCTCGCGCACCGCTCGCTTTTCCGTCCCATCGCTCGTCGGATGAGTCTGCCCGGGTAGCCCACGCTCCTGGCGGGTTTGGTTGTCAGTATGTTGCTACCCGATGGCGAGCGCTTTGACAATCCCGGAGTGAAGTGCGCCCGGGGAACCGGAGTTCTTAGCGAGGTCGAGCGCGGACGGTGAAGTGCGGCTAGCGGGTCCGTCGGGGCGACACCGTTGTAGACGGTGCCGCCAACCAGACCGTCCAACTCCGCAGGCGGGGGAGAGTGGAACAGACGGCCGGCTACAGGCCTGCTTGTGCCAGCAGCGCGCGGACGTCTGCGACGGAGAGTTTCTTGACCGGCAACGGCCAACCGAGACTGTCGCCGTTCGGAGTGAAGCCGGCGCCGTCGACATCCACGAAAACAGGGTTGTGATAGGCGCAGGGGCGGATCTTGGCTTGCGCACTCGTCCCGTAGCCGAGCGAGAGGTCCGAGTGCTCCGCTTGGGCCACCACGATCACATGCGCATCCTCGGTCAGCGTGATGTCCAGGACACGATCGAACTTGACCACGCCCGCGCCGAACCAGGTCGGATGCGATGTCCGGGTGAAGTTGAGCTCCGGTCGAGGCCGGCCGTTGACCAGCACCTGGACCCGGTCGATGTCGATCCAGTCGGTGCACTGAACGCGGACGTGGAGGCGGACCCCGCCGGGGCCGCGCACCAGGCTGCCAGGACCGGCGCCTTCGGCGGTCGCGACTTCGAGGAACGGGCCGGAGGTCAGGATCGAGCGGCCGGCCTTGGCGTGGCGGCTATTCTCGCGCCAGTCGATATCGGCGGGTCGATCCGAGCGGCTGGGCATATACATGCGCCAGGCCCCGACGCCGTTGCCGTAGACCGAATGGGCGTCGTTGACGGCCATGGCGGCGTAGCGGTGGCCCCGGTTGAGCATCTGCAGCCAAATCACCTCGCGCACATACACGACGTTCGTGTTTCCAGCGCCATCCCGGCTTAGGCGGACCGGCGTGCCGCTGAGGATCTGGCTACCCTGATAGTTCTGGGTCTCGAGACCATCGATGAGTTCGGCCAGACCCGAGAAGCCGCCGTCCACGCGCCCGTCGCCGTCCCGATCGATGAAGTCATGGACCATGTCCGGGTGATTGATCTGGATCCAACGATCCGGCTCCGCCCCCTGCCAGTCCCGCAGCGTGATAGCACTGATGCGCGGGTCGGGATGCCAAACCGGCGCACCGTTGTCCTGCGTGAACGGCTCGGGCCGGAACGGGAACGAGTTCAAGTGCGGGCCGCTGCCGGTCAACTCGATCCCGGGCACCGTCTGCAAATGGTCGGCCAGCCCGAGTCGGGTGATGTGCGGGCGCCAATCGTAGAAACGGTTGTGCTCGGTGGTGGGCGCAAACTCGATGTGCTCCGCGGCGAGGTTGATGATGCGATCGTCGGTCCCGCAGGTGTTGTCGCCGCTCGGGGTCGAATGGTTGTGGTAATCGGCGCTGACCCAACCGGTCGTGTCCACCAACCGATCGAGGGTGCCGGACACCTGGACCGTCGCACCCGCCGTCAGTCGGATGCTCTGGACCAAGTGACCGTACTCGATCCCGCGCGTGACGACGATCCGATAGCTGCCGGGCGGCAACGGCACCCGGAACTGGCCTCTCTCCGAATGGTATTGGTCCACGCAGCCACGCGCCCGGTTGTGCGGCCCGAGGTTCGGCGACGCTGTCCCCTCGATCCCGTGGAACTGGACCTTGCAGGGTAGACTGCGCCCCCCGGAGTCGCGAATGTCAAACACCACCGCGGCCGCCGGGTCCAGCCCTACGTTCAACTCCGTGTTCTGGAAGGGGCGGACTTCGACCCGTTGCCGCGCGCTGGACCGCCCGGCGTCGGCAACCTCGATGGTGTACTGGCCGGGCGGGGCACGGAACGAGAAGCGCCCTTCCGAGTCCGGGTAGGCCACGCATTTGGCCGCGCCCGCAGCGGTTCCGTCCCCAATCGAGAGCTTGGCACTTCCCACCCCGGCACCACTGGCCTCCACCACACGACCCGCGATGGTCCCGGTGGGACCCAGTAAACCGGCCACCAGGCCGACGGCTTCCGCTGGCGAAGAGGCGACCGCCAAGAATCGAGTGTATTGCACCTGCTCACCAGGCTTCAGCTCGATGGCCTTCCCCGGGATGACCCGGTCCGCTCCCTCGACCAGGGCATAGGCATAACCGGCTTTGTCGGCGGGATCCACCGCGTCCGCCCAACGCACACCGCACCATTCACCGGTCTGCGTGAACGTCGTCCAACGGTCGTCGGTGGTGACCGTCTTCGGTTGCCGCCCTTGGTTGTGCAAGGTGGTCGTAATGCGGACTCCTTGCCAGTGGTCGCGCAGAACGTACTCGTGTCGGCGGTATAGCCCATCGTTGGCGGCGGCCGTCAGGACAGTCTCGATGCGGGCTTCGCCACTCCCTCCAGCGTCCACCACCTTCACCCAAGAGACCTGTCCCTGTTGGCTGGCAGGGGCGAACACAGTGATCTGGTCGTTCATCGCGCGCCGCAGAGTCAAATCGAAGAGGCAGCCGGGCGTCACGCCGTTGGCGCCGTAGAAGGTGCTCATGTTGGCGCGGCGCAAAGGGAGGTTGCCCGCCACCACGGCGGTCACCACGTCGTTGCGCAGGATCAGATCCCCCACAATCCCATCGGCTTCCTTGCCGCCTGGCAACTGGTCGGTCTGCCCTGGCCCCACCTCGAAGGCCTCCGGCCCAGCGAACGCGGTTGCCATCAGGATCAGGTAGACCACCAAAGCCTTGGCCCCGCGCGAGCCGAGCCGGTCTAGGTCGAGTGTAGCCAGATTGGAATGCATGCAGGGAGATTAGGTCTGATGCTGAGACTTATCAAGTGTCACGTTCGTACGCGGCCCGTCACGACAGCGGTTGGGCCGCCTCAAGCGTCACCGGGGCGCTGCCAGGCCCCGGCAGGGTCCTAGGCGACCGGGTCACTCCGGGGCAAGCCAGACCTTAAGCCGATAGAAGACCGGGGCACGGTCGGGACGGAACAGCTCGAAGCGAACGACCGAGGTCCCAGGGGCGCGCGCCGGCGAGCCGACCGCCTGCCAGGGCGAGTCGAAGCCGAGCCGCCGCTCGATCGAGTAGAAGCGCACGCCGTCGGCGGGGTCGGCCGGCTGTACCAGAGGGGCGGTCGAGCTCAACTGGACACCCGCGGCGAGCGGCGTGACCCTCAGCCGCAACATACTGCGCGCCTCGTGGGGATCGGTGCCCGCCACGTACTCCTGGCGGGTGGTCAGACCATCGCCGTCGGGGTCGAGCCCGGCGTCCCTGGGGTCCTCCGGCGCCAAGCCCTGCACCAGCTCCCATTCATCGGGCAGGCCGTCGCCATCGCGATCCCGGGTGTTGCCACGCGAGCCTGGCGAGCCATACACCTGCTCGCTCTGCCGCCACCCCGCAGGCTGGCTGGCCAGCTCCGGCGGCGCGAGCGGGTCCGCCCACACCAGCGAAAAACCGGCGCCGTCGGTGGCAGGATACCAGTCATCTTGGTGGAGGCACTGATAGACCAACCCGAGCCAGGTGTCCCACAACTCGAGCCGGCCGGCACGATTGGACAAGCTGCCTCGGAACTGGCCTGCGACCCGGATGCGGGTGTCCGGATAGCGCTGGCGGAAGCAGGCCAGATCCTCGACCAGCACCACGCGTTCTCCCGGCGCCAGACTGCCGACCGCCCCCTGGCGAAAGGCGAAGTCGACTCCGCCCCCGAGCTCGAGGGTGGTCAAATCGAGCGACACTCGCCCCAGGTTGGCCAACTCGACAAAATCAAAGACGGAGCCGCCAGCGGCATGGTACATCACCTCGGTGATGCGCAGCGCCCCAGCTAAGTCGGGCGGAGACGCGGGTGGACCGGCCACAAACTCGACTGGCGCCGACCAATGACTCCAGAACCCGAGCGTGTCCCGGACCTTGGCCCGCACGCGGTACGTGCGCGCGGGATGGAACTGCCGACCCGGAAGGGCGTGTTGGTCTGCCCAGACCGGCAGTTCGGCTGATTCCCATACGCTTCGCCACTCGCTGGGGACCCAAGCCGGCGGCTGCTCCCCCGAGCGACTGGGGGACGCGACCTCGGCTACGCGCCAGCGCACGGCCCCAAAACTGTGGTTGCCCTGCGGGTCACGGAAGGGGCTCAACTCGAAGATCAACTGATCGACCGGATAGCCAGATGGCCCAACGTAGCCGATCAGCGGGGTCTCGGGCATCTGCCCGGCCTCATGCTCCTCCGCGGCCCGACTGTCGAGATAGGCCCCTTGGCCGCCGGCGGGGATATGCAAGCCGTTGGTGCCCTCCCAACCGATGAAGGCAAAGTTCTTCATGTCTTGGACCTTGGCGTCCAGCGACCCGTAATCGAACCCGTTCGGTGCGCCCGACCAGCGGTCGTTATCGGCCCAGCTCAACTCGCGTATCGAAGCGGCCAGCTCATCGAGCATCGGTTCGATCGCCTCGGGCCGCCACAACAGGTCGCGGAACTCGCGTAGCGCAGCCCGCATCTCGCGTCGCAGCACCGGGTGTCCCGTCGTGTTGGTGGCGCCGTAGGCGGCGGCCTTAAAAAGGCCGAACGGAGCGTACCATCCCGGTCCCCAGGAGAGGTCCGAGTCCCAGGGCAAGAACCAGAGCTGGCCGAACGGGGTCTCGTGGCTGGGCGCGAAAAACCAAGCCTGATTCTTCAAATGGCTCGGCTCGATCCCGAAGTCCCAGTGGCGCACCGCCTCCGCCACCGCGTTGAAGCGGTACCAACGATCCCAGTCCCCGTGCGCGCGCAGCCAGGCCTCGGGCTGGCAGGCGTTGAAGTGGCGCAGCGCGTTCTGGAAATCCGCATCGTCCCGGACGGAAAGTCGGCCTTGGTGCCGCTTGAGGTCGTTGCCATCCCGGATGTAGGCCTTGAGTTTATAGAGGTTCCCGTCCGGAAGCTGCCGCGCCTCGATAAAGGCGGCGTCGTAGTCTTCCATCGCCAAATACAACCCCCAGAAATCACCCGCATACTGCCCCTCCGGCCCGCTCGGGGCTTCGGCCGGGCCATCCACCACCCGCAAGTGGACATAGTGTGTCTTGGGGTTCGGCACCCCCACTAACTCCCAGAGCCGGGAATTCATCGTCTCGACCAAACCAAAATTGCTGGTGCCAAAGATGTCCACCATCATCCCCAGGTTCAACGACCGCCACCGCTCCGGATAGGGGCGCCCCGCGTCGTCCCGAGCCTGAAAGCGGTGTCCCGGGTGAAACCGGAACCGCAGGGCGCGCTTGCCGGGGAACATGTAACGGGTATTGGCCTGGCGCAGCCGATACCGCACGTGGTCGTAGACCGCATCTTCATAAACGACAGCGCCCTCCCAGTTGAAGGCGTCATAGGCAGGGTGATAGTCGTTGGGATGGACCCGCCATTGCGGGATCCGCAACGCCGGATCGTAGGCGTGCGCCTCCAGCCAGTCCGCTTCCCGCGTCAGCACATGATAGACCGCCACCGAACTCATCGCCTCGCTCGTGTACTCATGGCCGAGGCCTTCCGGATGCACCGTTCGCAGCTCGGGACGATAGCCCGGAACGCCGTCGTAAATGAACGCGGCGAAGTTCAGTGAACCATCGTCCGGATACGGCACCTGGACCGTCTGCGGCGGCAAACCCGCATCCGCGGCCGTGATCCGATACCGCAGGAGGACGCGCGCCCCCTGGCCCGGCAAAACCACCGTGTAAATGGCGTCGTTCGCCCGGACATCCCCGCGGCGGCCGTCATCTGTCATGGGCACTTCCACCCAGTTGCGCGGGTCTTCGAAGGCCGGGTTCGGCTCTGGCAGAGTCTCCGGTGCCGCCAGTAAGGTGTCGTGCGGCACTGGCAGAAAGGCCGGCACATACCCCCCGGGAACCACCACTTGGTAGTGGAGCTTGACCGACTTGACGCCCTCAGGGTCGGTCACCTTCGCCGTCACGACCACCACTTCGCCGTCACGCGGGCGCGTCGGGGAGTGCGTCACCTGCCGGATCTGCGGCGGGGCCCGTTCCGCATAGACCGAATTGCGCGCACCCGGGGTCGGAACGGCCGCCGCCGCCGGCGTCAACAACTCGAGATCGAACGAGAACGCCTCGCTGTCCAGCGCCGCCGCCAGCGCATGCACCGCGACGACGTTCGTTCCCGGCACCACGTACTGCGCCGCGCTACCCGCGAGCTCGTACTCCTCCCAACCCAGCGGATGGGCTGGCGCGCCGGATACGTCAGAAAACGCGCGCGCGCCATCGCCCACATGCCGCCGACACACCTCGGCCCCGTTCAGCCAGATGATGTAGCTGTGGTCGGTGTACACTCGGAGCCGCAAGCGAGGCAAAGACCCCGGCGCGGTGACCTGGAACCGCTTGCGCAAGTACACCGAGGAGTACCCGCCGCGCATGTCCGACAGTTCGGTCAGATCGTTTCGACCGCCGTGCCCGATGCTCAGTTGGCCCGTCTCCCAGCTCGCGTCTTCTACGAACTCCGCCAGCCGCCAAATCTCCCCGGGCACCGAAGGTTCCGACCAGCCCTTGCGATAACGCCAGTCCACAGCCCGAGCTCGAATATGCCGAATCGGCTTGACCGGCCAACCGCTCTGGCTCGCCGGGACCCGCGAAACTCGCCAACTACCCCCCAGGTCGTTGTCCAAGGTCGGATGGATCAATTCCATCGAGCCGCCTTGCCCTGCCGAACCCGTCGGCCACGGAAACCCCACCCCGTACTCGACTTCGTCTTGCACCGTCCCCGCCGGGTCTCGCAACACCACCCGATCCCCGTCGTTCGACAATCGGCCGGAGAATGGCCCCAGGGCGGTTACGCCGTATTCCGCGTGCAGACAACTCGGATCCTCGGCGATGACGAGATAACCGTCTGGCGGCAGTGCGGTGCCTGGCGGGATTTGGTAGAAAATCCCCTCGGAGAGAAACCAACCGCTCAGGTCCAGGTTGTCCCGACCCGAATTGTGGAGTTCTACAAACTCGCAGCGCAGCGTGTCCTCCCCCGGCTCGTAGTGGATCTCGTTGATGACCACTTGAGCGCCCACGCTCGCACTGGCGATCAACCCCAAACCCAAACCCACCCAACCCAAGCTCAACCCGCTATGTCGCCACCGTGCCATTGGACAAAACTGCCCTGTCGTTGAAATCCCAACTCGCAGGTTACAAAACTCAGACCCAAGACCCAGACCGAAACGCTCGTCACCCCAACGTCGTGAAGCAACTGAAAGTCGAAGCTTAGCCAGGCAGCACCGGTGGGTCAACGCCACACTCCGCTCGCTTCGCTCCGTCCCCCCCTCCTCCTTTCGTCTCTTCTCCGCTCCGCGGCGGCCCCAGTCGGCCGCCGTTCGTGCCTTTCGTTTGCAGCCCATAAGGCTGCCAGTCCAGCCGGTGCAAGTCCGGCGATGGTAAATGACGATGAGCCATCCAGTCATAACCGACACGGGAAGGGGCGACCCGACCCGTGTAAGCTCGGTTGTAA
>Ga0194126_10004069_pt1 | contig 22590 bp, 17 predicted proteins | sample TA2KigC150mmetaG_FD_148641 | JGI IMG/M metagenome (GOLD analysis project Ga0194126, IMG submission 148641) | Freshwater microbial communities from Lake Tanganyika, Tanzania - TA2015035 Kigoma Deep Cast 150m | ecosystem: Environmental > Aquatic > Freshwater > Lake | place: Tanzania: Lake... | reverse complement strand
AAAAGGGGACATTCTACTTTTCCATTGATCCACCCTGGCCACTTTGCTAGTTTCTCTGCATGCCTCGCACGGCCCGTGCTTCGGTAGGCGGTTTCTGGTATCACGTGATCAACCGCGGGAATGCACGTGCTAAGTAGAAACTGCTTTTATCGGTTGGAGCCGACTCCAATCGCTCGCGGCTCAGCCGCCGCCCCGTTAGCCATCAAAGGCATTTCAGGCTATAATATTTTGGGTTTTTGCCGGAGGTGATGACATGAAGGATCTTACAAGGATCACTGCAGACCCACAGGTGATGGGTGGAAAACCGTGCATCCGAGGGCTTCGGGTTACCGTGGGAACAATCGTCGGTCTTATAGCGGCTGGCCATTCCAAGGAGGAGATTCTCAAGCTTTATCCGTACCTGGAAGAAGCCGACATCGCTGAGGCTCTCGCCTACGCTGCCTGGCGTGCAGAAGAGATCGAGGTCCCGCTCGGTCGCCCGTGAAGGTTCTTGTAGACATGAACCTTTCCCCATCGTGGGTGCCCATCCTTGAACGAAATGGCTTCCCCGCCGCTCACTGGTCGGCTGTGGGTGAGGGCAATGCTCTTGATCCGGTAGTCTTCAGTAGGAGATTTATGGCTAACCCCTGAGTTGAGACCGACAAGGCGGCTTACTTATAGTCCAGGCCCCTGACCGTCAACCGCTGCCGTACCCCTTCCAGTTCTTTACACAGCGCTTCCCATTTCCCTGTCAGCCGTTCAAGCTCGACTTTCCATCGCGTCTGCTCTTCATGCAGGTCGTTCCAGCGGGCGAAGTCCTGATACAAGTTTGGATCAGCCAGTTCCTGGTCTCGGCTCTTGATGCGGGCTTCCAAGTCGGCGATGTCGACCTCGGCCTTGGCCACCTGCTTCTCCAGCCGTGCAAGGCTCTTTGTCAGCTCGCGTCTCTCGCCGCCCTTGAGCCCTTGAGCTTCTTGATGGACCGGCGGAGTGGGTGACACAGGTCTGCTCGTGGCCTTGGGTGGCTTTGCTCCCTTCGGCGTCAGGTCATCGGTCTTTTCCTTGATCGACTCCAGCTCCTGCGCCCGCTTCCAGAGGTAGTATTCATAGTCCCCGAAATAGTCCTGGGCTTTTCCGTCCTCGATCTCCACCACGCGCGTGGAGACGCGGCTGAGAAAGACCGGGTCATGGGAGATGAACAGGATCGTGCCGGGAAAAGCAGTGAGCGCGTCGGTCAGCACGTCCACCGACGCCGGGTCCAGGTGGTTTGTCGGCTCGTCCAACAAGAGGGTATTGGCCGGCTCAACCAGCATCCGGGCGAGGGCCACGCGGTTGCGCTCTCCGCCACTGAGGGCCTTGATCGGCTTCTTCTGGTCCGGTCCTGAAAAGAGGAAGGCCCCCGCGATCCCGCGCAGGAAGTTCATCTCCGCCTGGCTGGAGACTTCGGCCAGCGAATCCAGGATGGAATGTTCGGGGTTCAGGGTCTCGGCCTGGTGCTGGGCGAAGTAGTGAAGCGTCACTCCATGCCCCACCGTCCGCGCCCCTTTTTCGAAAGAGAGCACCCCGGCCAGCATCTTGAGCAGGGTGCTTTTGCCGGCCCCGTTCTCGCCCACCAGCGCCACACGCTGCCCGCGCTCGACGGAAAAATCCAGCGACTCGTAGACCACGGTCGTGCCGTAGCTCTTGGCGATGTTCCGCAGCTCGAAGACATGCCGTCCGCTGGCCGATGGCTCTGGGAACTTGAACCGGACCCGCTTGACGTCCCGCGTCACCTCAATGCGCTTGACCTTCTCCAACTGCTTGATGCGGGACTGGACCTGGCTGGCCTTGTTGGCCTGGTAGCGGAACCGGTCCACGAACTTCTGCACCCGGGCGATCTCTTTGGCCTGTCTGGCGGCTGCGGCTTTCAGGTGCGCGTCGCGCTCCGCGCGCCACTCCAGGAACTTGGAGTAGTTGCCGCGACATTCCTGGATCTTGTGGTCGCGGATTTCCCAGATGTGAGTGGCGATCCGGTCCAGAAACGCGGTGTCATGGCTGATCACCAGGATAGTCATGCCGGACTGCAAGAGAAACTGCTCGAACCAGGCCTGGGTGGGCTTGTCGAGGTGGTTGGTCGGCTCGTCCAGCATCAGGACATCGGGATTCGAGAGGAGCAGGTGCGCCAGCGCGACCCTCATGCGATAGCCGCCGGAGAGAGTTTCCACCGGCCGCCCGAAGTCCTGCTCCGAAAATCCCAGCCCGGAAAGGATCTTCTTCGCCTCATGTTCCGGGTACTGGCCCCGGTGGGCCGCGTCCAGGATGGACTTGCCGGAGAGGGTTTCCAATTCCTGGGGCAGATAGCCGAGGCGCAGCCTGGGGCGTTTGCGAATCACGCCCTTGTCCGGCGATTCCTCCCCCAGAATCATCTTAATCAACGTGGTCTTGCCGACCCCGTTGGGACCCACCAACCCGACGCGCGAGCCGGGACGCAGGTGGGCGGAAGCCTCCGTCAGGAGGATGCGGGCGGCAAACTGCTTGCTGACGGCTTCGATCTGGAGCATAGCGACCTAGGCAATGGGCGATTGGCGATAGGCAATGGGGAAGGAAAAGAGGGACTACGGACGTCCTGGTAGGCAGCCTCTAGACTTGGCTATCACGCGACATTCCTAAACCGATCGCCCCTCGACTCGCTCTATTCGCTCGCTCGGGGCACCATTCGACTCGCAGTGTGGTGTGCCGAGCGTCCCCCAAGTGGCCTGCCATGAGCGAGCGGAGAGACGTTCGCTAGAACGTGTCCTCCGCGAGTCGAATGGTGGAGCTGGCCGGGATTGAACCGGCGACCTCGTGAATGCCATTCACGCGCGCTCCCAACTGCGCCACAGCCCCACCCCAATATCCAGTGCTGAGTGATGAATGCTGAACGGTGAGTTGTCGGAAAGACAACCGCTGCCGAATCAAAATCATGCTAGCACGCGGTCTTCGAGCAGTCAAGGCTGCCAGGGCCGTGAGGCGTGACCCTTCGACTTGCGCTCAGGGTCATGGTGAGCCTGTCGAACCGTGAAACGTGACACGCGAGGAGACCGACGCGGAGACGCGGCGAGGAGGCGACGCGGCGATCTCCGTGTCCCCGCGTCCCCGTGTCGCCTGCACCCGTCACCCTCACTCCTCACCGAAGTTGGTCGGCTTGACAAAGGTGGAGGGGTATCATAGTATGGGCTCCCGGGGCTCTGACTCATGCGGTCAGAGCTCTTTTTTTGGGCAGGGTGCGCTGGATTAGGAGTGTGAAGCTGCGATGGCGAACCTGGTGATCGTCGGCACCCAGTGGGGCGACGAGGGCAAAGGGAAGATCGTGGACATCCTGGCCCGCGACGCGGATGTCGTCGTGCGGTTTCAGGGCGGCTCCAACGCCGGTCATACCGTCGTCAACGACCGCGACACCTTCGTGTTTCACCTGATTCCCTCGGGGATCCTGTACCGGGGCAAGCTCTGCGTGATCGGCAACGGGGTGGTCGTGGACCCGGAGGCCTTGATCGATGAGATGGACCGGCTCCAGGCCAAGGGGGTGAAGATCGGGCGGAACTTCGCCGTCAGCCAGCGGGCCCACTTGATCCTGCCCTACCACAAGGCGATCGAAAAGGCGTCCGAGCAGTCAAAGGGATGGCGGCGGATCGGGACAACCGGCCGGGGCATCGGCCCCTCTTATGCCGACAAGATGGCCCGCATCGGTCTCCGCGTCGGCGATCTGCTCAATCCTCCGTTGTTCCGACGGAAGCTGGAGGAGAACCTCGGGGAGATCAATTGTTTTCTCGAGCGCCTCTATCAGGTCCCCGGGTTCCAATCCGAGAAGGTGTTCCAACAGTACATGGGCTATGCGGAACGGCTCAAGGACTATATCGCGGACACCGCGGTGTTACTGAACAAGGCCATCGATGAAGGGAGCACGGTGCTGTTCGAAGGAGCGCAGGGCACGCACTTGGATGTGGATTTCGGAACCTATCCCTACGTGACCTCCTCCAGCGCCGCCGCGGGCGGGGCCTGCACCGGCACCGGAGTCGGGCCCACCAAGATCGACGCTGTCATGGGAGTGGCCAAGGCTTATACCACGAGGGTCGGCAGCGGGCCGTTTCCGACGGAGTTGACCGATCACGTTGGCGAAGGGCTTCAGGAGCGGGGGAGGGAGTTCGGCGCCACGACCGGCCGGCCCAGGCGCTGCGGCTGGTTCGACGGGGTGCTCGTCCGGTATGCCACCCGCACCAACGGGTTGACCTCCTTGGCGGTGACCAAGCTGGACGTGCTGGACGGCTGCCAGGAGTTGAAGCTCTGCACCGGCTACCGTCACGGGAACCGGCTGTATAAGGAGATGCCGTCGGACCTTCAGGTGCTCTCGGAATGCGAACCGGTCTACGAGGTCCTGCCGGGCTGGACCAGGCCGACGACCGGGGTGACGTCCTACAAGGAACTGCCTCCGCAGGCCAAGCGTTACCTCAATCGCATCGAGGAACTGGCCGAATGCCGGGTTGACATGATCTCGACCGGCTCCAAGCGGAGCGAGACGATCATCCTCCGGAACCCCCTGGGGCCCGCGCGGCGGAAACCGGCGTCCGCTCGGCGCGGACGGTCACCGTTCCCCCATCCAAAAAAACATTGACAAGGCATCTCTCGGTGGGCCAGCATCTTTTTTCGGTGAGCCGGTAGCTCAGTCGGTAGAGCATCGCCCTTTTAAGGCGAGGGCCCTGGGTTCGAGTCCCAGCCGGCTCACCATACTACACTTCGTGTGAGCCGCCGGCGTTTCCTGCTTGAGGTCTTTCAGAGGACAGTGCCGTTGCCTCCAGGAGGCTGAGATTCTTCACTTCTCGGTTTGACTCCCGTTCCGCCCATCTGTTAGAATCGCGCCCGTTTGATCGGCCCCGCATGAAACATTGTGATTTCCCGCTGGCTTTCGTGCGAGGCCTGCTGATAAGAGCGATCACCGTCCCCATCGTCTAGCCTGGCCTAGGACGCCGGCCTTTCAAGCCGGCAACACGGGTTCAAATCCCGTTGGGGACGCCACTTTCTTCCACCCGGATTCTCGATACCATTTTCCAGGGGGCACGTTGAAGCCGGAGGGCATTCATGGCACTCTTACCAACAACAAGGAAAGCCAGTTGGTTGATTCTGATTGGAATTTTGACCCTGGGCGCGGGAGAAGCGCCTCAAAACTCCAAGGCGCCGGCAGCTCCAGCGCCGGCCGGAAAAGACGGAGCCCTGATGGTGTTGATTCCGGAAGGCTCCTTCATCATGGGCAATAATGAGGCGTCCGGAAACGAGCGGCCGGAGCACAAGGTCTTCCTGGATACGTACTTTATCGACCAGTTCGAGGTGACGATCAGCTTCTATGCCAAGTTCCTGGTCGCCGCCAAATATCCGGCTCCCCCCACTTGGGACGACGATGCCGTCAACCAGGCGGGCAACCGCCCGGCCGTAGGATTGAGCTGGGAGGATGCAGAGGCCTATTGCAAGTGGGCCGGCAAGCGGCTTCCCACGGAGGCGGAGTGGGAAAAAGCAGCCAGGGGTTCGGAGGGGCGTCGCTATCCCTGGGGGCACATGCAACCGTTTGTGGACATCGCCAACTACAACCGGGGCGTCTGGGTCAGTGACGCCGTGACTCTGGCTCCGGTCGAGAGCGGCGTCGGAGGCATGAGCGTCCGGCACGGAACCAAAGAAGGGGGCAGGAGCCCCTACGGGCTCTATCACATGGCCGGCAATGCGGCCGAATGGGTGGCGGACTGGTATGAGCGGGAGTATTACCAGAAAAGCCCGGAGCGGAATCCCAAGGGGCCGGGTGAAGGCGACAAGCGCGTGATCAGGGGAGGATCCTGGAATGATCCTCCGGCCGGTATCCGCACGACGGCCCGGGTGTCGGCCGAACCGGATTATCGGGACCGGACCCTCGGCGTGCGCTGTGCCATGGATGCGCCGAAGTAAGAGCATATGGCTGATGGCTGGGGAAACAAGAGCCTATGGCTAATAGCTAATGGCTGATGGTTTGATTCCTCTTCTTGAGCTTGTGCCATTTGCTATAAGCCATACGCCATTAACTCTTGGGTGTTCTATGTCACTCCAAATCGGTGACCCGGCTCCGCCGTTCTCGCTTCCCGCTGTCGATGGGAAGACCTATGGTCTGGAGAGTTTTGCCGACAAGCGGGTGCTGGTGGTGGTCTTCTCCTGCAACCACTGTCCTTACGTCCAGGCCTACGAGGATCGGCTGATGGCCATTCAGCGAGACTATGAGGGGCGCGGCCTGCAACTGGTGGCCATCAATTCGAACGATGATGTGCGTTACCAGGAGGACAGTTTCGAACAGATGAGCGCCCGTGCTGAGGCCAAGGGCTTCAACTTCCCCTATCTGCGGGATGCTTCCCAGCGGGTCGCGCGTGCCTATGGCGCCACCCATACCCCGCAGTTGTTCGTGTTCGACCGGCAACGCCGGCTGCGGTATCAAGGCAAGATCGACGACAATTGGCAGCAACCCCAGCAGGTGACGCGCCGCTATCTGCGCGAAGCGGTGGAGGCGCTCATGCAAGATCGTGAGCCGGAGGAGCCGACCACGCACGCGATCGGGTGCACCATCAAATGGGCGTGAAGAATATAGGCCTACTGGAGGCAAAAAACCTCTCCGGCCCATGTGATCGAAGGGGCCGGCTCTAGCAAGCTTGAAGAATTTAAGCCTACTGGAAGCAAAATACCTATCCGCTCACATTTGATCGAAGTGAGCGGTCCAAGCGAAGCTTGGTATGGAGGGAACACATGCCGACTCACCCCAAAGTCACGGCGGCGAAACGTCAGCGTGAGCGCGACAAGGCGGAGAAGCGGAAAGAGAAAGAACTGCGCCGGCAGGAGCGGAAAAAAGCGAAGGAATCCGTGGTGCGGAGTCCTGATGAGCCGGATCCTGATCTGGAAGGGATGAGGCCTGGTCCACAGGCCCCGCTCTACTATTAATAGTCGGTAATGGTCGGGATCGGTCCATGTCCAGCCCTGAGACGGAGCAAGCAGAAGGTGGGCCAGGGCCTGCTTCTTCGGATACGAAAGAGCGTGACCGCCGTGCGAACCGTCTCTCCAAAGTTTTTTTTCTTGTCGGTCTCGTCCTCCTTATTCTGACCCTTTCCTCCTTCTGGCTCAGCTCGATCCTCTCCCAGAAAAAAGTCGAACCGACGGGCCCTCCACTGGACCCCTCCATGGTCCCGCTGGTCTCCGGAGTGGAGCCGATTCCGGAGCTGTTCACGAAAGCCGGCTGCCCCGTCTGTCACAGGATTCCCGGGATCCCCGGCGCCGAAGGGCGGGTGGGACCGCCATTAGTCCTCGGGCTGACGGGACCGGCCCGCTTGGCCGATCCAGCCTATCGGGGACACGCTCGCACTGTGCGGGAGTACGTGATCGAGTCGATCCTGAGCCCGGGAACTTACGTCGTCGCCGGCTTCCCGGATCATGCCATGCCGCGCTGGTATGGGCAGAAGCTCAGCGCCGGCGCGCTGGAGAAAATCGCCACCTACCTTGAACCCCTTCGAGATGAAGCCTCTTTTCCGATCCCCTGAAGGCTGCCGCAGGTCAGAACTTTTTCGCCGGAGCGCCAAGTCCCTGGATTTGGAACCCCTTCGGTTTCTCCGCTGCCGGCTTCTCGCTTTCCTCCGGCGCATCGTCCGCTTTTAAGCCGGCTAGCTTGATCCTCAGGCGCAGGTTGTTGGCGCTGTCCGCATTGGCCAAGGCCTGATCGAGAGTGATCTTGCCGTCCTTGTACAGGTTGAACAGGACGTAATCGAAGGTCTGGCAACCCTCCTGGACCCCCTGCTCCATCGCTTCCTTGATATTGTCGGTTTCCCCCTTCTTGATGAGGTCCTTGACCCGCGGCGTATCCATGAGGATTTCCAGGGCCGCCACGCGCTTTCCGTCCACGCCGCGGATCAGCCGTTGGGAGATGATGGCCCGCAAGTTCATCGAGAGCTGCAAGTAAATCTGTTCGTGCTGTTCATGGGGGAAAAAGTTCATGATGCGCTCGAGCGCCTGGTTGGCGCTGTTCGCGTGCAGGGTGCCCATGCACAGGTGGCCGGTTTCGGCAAATTCGATAGCGGCCTTCATCGTCTCGGTGTCGCGGATCTCGCCGACAAGAATCACATCCGGCGCTTGGCGCAGGGTATTTTTCAAGGCGGCCTGGAACGAGTGGGTGTCGAAGCCCACCTCGCGCTGGGTAATGACCGATTTTTTGTGCCGGTGCACGAACTCGACCGGATCTTCCACCGTGATGATGTGGCCGGGGGACGTCGCGTTGCGATGGTCGATCATCGCAGCCAGCGAGGTGGACTTCCCGGAGCCGGTGGCGCCGACAAACAGGACCAACCCTCGCTTGGTCAAGGCGATGTCCTTGGTAATGGGGGGGGGGAGACCCAGCTTATCGATCGGCACGATCTCCACCTTGATCTGCCGGATGACGAACCCCACGTTGCCGCGCTGGCGGAAGATGTTGACGCGGAAGCGGCCCAGGTCCGGGTAAAAGAGAGCCAGGTTCATCTCCATTTTTTCGGCGAACTCGGTCCGCTGCTTCTCCTTCATGATGTCGTGGGCCAGGGCTTCCAATTGCTCGTTCGTAAACGGAGCGTCGCCGATCGGCTGCGTGAGGCCCTGAATCCGGTACATGGGGGGGAAGGTCCACCGTCAGGTAGACGTCTGCCGCATCCTTCTCCACCATCACCTTTAAGATTTCGTGCATTGTCATCGTTTGCCTCAATCGGTCGTGGGTTTGTTGTGAGTTATCAGGGGTGCGCCTTCACCCTCGACGTCCAATGTTCACAACTTACGCGCCATAGGTTTACGCGGCACCGCGGAGGTCTTTCGCTCAGGTGTTGCACTTCGCGCTTGAATCCAGCATCACAGCTCCTTATCAACGAGCTATCGCCCGGGCTGTTTCGGAAGACCGGACGTCATGCCTTCGGACCGACGCGTGGGGTTAGATCAGCGCCAACTCCTGTCCGGCTTGCTTGAACGAAGCCAGGACCTGATCGAGTTGGTCATCCGTATGTTCCGACGTGACGGTGGTCCGGATGCGGCTGCTTCCCCGGGGGACCGTCGGAGGACGGATCGCCGGCGCATAGACTCTGAGCTGAAGCAGCCGCTCGGCCAGCGCCACGGCCTTCTCCGGGTCTCCGATCAGGACCGGCAGGATGGGGCTCTGCGTGTCCGGCAGCGTGAACCCGAGTGAGCGGAGCCCGGCCTGGAACCGCTGTTGGTTGGCCCAGAGCCTGGCACGCCGCGCCTGGTCCGAACGTACCACCGCCAGCGCCGCCAGCGCCGCCGCGGCAGCGGAGGGGGGAGGCGCGGTGGTGTAGATGAAGGACCGAGCGCGGTTCACGAGATACCGGATCAATGTGGCCGGCCCCGCGACGTAGGCCCCGCAGGTCCCCAACGCCTTGCTGAGCGTTCCCATGTGAAAGGGGAGGCGTGACTCGATGCCGAAATGTTCCAGCGTGCCCCGTCCCTCTCGGCCCATGACGCCGGTCCCGTGGGCATCGTCCACGAGCACCTGGGCTTCGTAGCGATCCGCCAGGTCGAGCAGCTCAGGCAGCGGCGCCAGATCGCCGTCCATGCTGAACACACCGTCGGTCACGATCAACGTCTTGCGGCGGCCGGGACGTGCGGCCAACAGGAAAGCCAGGTGGCCGAGGTCCCGATGGCGATAGCGGCGGAAGGCGGCGCCGCTCAGCCGACATCCGTCGAGAAGGCTGGCATGGCAGAGGCGGTCGGCCAGGATCAGTCCTCCCGGGCCGATCAGCGAGGGAATCAGGCCGAGATTGGCCAGATAGCCGGAGCCGAAGACCAGCGACGCCTCCGTCTCTTTGAAGCGGGCGATGGCTGCTTCCAATTCCAGGTGTGGCGGCAACGTTCCGGAGACGAGGCGTGAAGCGCCCGCCCCGACTCCATAGAGGTCCGTCGCTTCCTTGGCGGCTTTTTTGAGAAGCGGGTGGGTGGCCAGACCCAGATAATCATTCGAGGCCATCACAATGACGGGGCGGCCGTTGAGGATCACGACCGGCTCCGGAGCCGATTCGATGAGCCGGAGCTCGCGCTGAAGGTGTTGCTCTGCGAGTTGGGCGAGTTCCTCGTCAAACATCGGCGTGCCGGCTCCGTGCAAGGCTGTCCGGTACGCTATACCGCGTTACAGCGGCCTGTCAACGAGCGCCGATCCGGCTGGGGAGAGGTGCCTTTGAGCCCCGCTCGACGATTGACAGGGCTTCCGGTCCCCCTGTATAAGGACGCGGCGGATAGGAGCAGTGGCTATCAGCCTTCCGCAGTCTGCTTCAGAGCAGAAAGAGTTGCACAAAGACTTGCAAGGGGCTTCCGCTGATAGCTGTCGGCGGATGGCTTCCAGAGGATTCTATGTCCTACCGGATCAAACTTGAATCGAGGGGCGGCCCCGTCGATGAAACTCAGCTCTTGAGCGGGATGGAGCGGTTTTTCGTCCTGCTCGAGGAGCATCGGCGAACGGTCCTGCTCGGCTCAGCCCTCCTCCTCGCGGTCGTCGCAGCCGTGCTCGCGGTGATCTGGTATGACCAGCGCCAAGCCGAGCAGGCGCTGGAGCTGCACCACCAGGCGATGACGCTCTATGTGGATCGTCCCTCCGGCCAGGCGGCGAAGGCCGACGAGAACCTCAAACAGTCGATCGTCCTGTTCCAACAAGTCGTGGAGCAGTACCCGCGGACTCCCACCGCCCAACTGTCTCTCTACCACCTGGGGAACGCCCTGGTGCAGGCGAATGATCTAGGTCGGGCCGTCGAGTCCTACAAGAACTATGCGGCGACGTACGGTGCCAACAAAGTCATGCTGGGTATGGTCTACCAGCGGCTGGCCTATGCGTACCTGTTAAACGGCGACCGCGACCAGGCGGTCAAGGCCTTCTCGGCAGTGCTGGAAGTCCCAGGGGCGCTCAACAAGGATCAGGTCCTCTTCGAGCTGGGCAGGCTGGAAGAGACCCAATCTCGTCCGGAAGGGGCGCTGGCCCGCTACCAGGATTTGAGCAAGAGTTATCCCAATTCTCCCTTTGCCAGCGAAGCCGCCGTCCGGATCAAGGCGTTGGAGGTGAAGAAGGTTCCGGAGGCAGGCGCCCAGCCGAGCCAGGAACAGAAGCCGCCGCCGGTGCCGGAGCTGGGCAAATAGAAATCGCGAGCGAGAATTGACCCTGAATGATCAGGCTACTTCGGGCCAACCGAGAGCAGATCGCCGGGCCTGATCCGGCTGCCGGTGAGATGGTTTCTCTGCTTCAGCTCTTGCACAGAAAGGCGAAAGCGTTTCGCGATCGTCGAGAGTTTATCCCCGCTCCGGACCCGATACCACCCTCCTGGCTGACTTCCTGATTCCCTTGGCCGCAGGGGAGCCCTTACCGTCTGCGCGGAAGGCTTCCACGCGGGAATCAGCTCGAGCTTCTGTTCGACTGTCTCCTTCATGCCAACCGGCACCTTCAGGTGATAGTCCTCGTCGTCGGGGGGCGTGACGTCCTTCAGCAGCTCCGGGTTCAGCCGCCTGAGCTCTTCGAAGGGGACGCCGGCGGTCTTGGCGATGTCTCGCAGCAGCAATGGGCGATCGACCACGACTTCCTCAAACTGGTGCACGTCGGAAGAGGTCTGGCTGAACCCGTACTGATCCGGATTCTTGGCGATGATCGTGGCGGCCATGATGCGCGGCACGTATTCTTTCGTTTCCCGCCGGAGGTGTTTGGTCTTGGCGATGTCCCAAAAACTTTCCGCATTGGTTTTGTCGAGGGCGCGCTGGACTTTCCCCTCGCCCGCGTTGTACGCGGCCATGGCGAGCGGCCAGGTGCCGAACTGGTCATAGAGGTCCCGCAGGTAATAGGCCGCAGCCACGGTGGATTTGTTGGGGTCCTTCCGTTCGTCCACGTACTTGTCCACGCGCAGCCCGTACCGTTTCGCGGTACCCTTCATGAACTGCCAGGGGCCGGTCGCCCGGGCCCGGGAGCGAGCGTGCGGGTTGAAGCCGCTCTCCACGAGCGAGAGATACACCAGGTCGCTGGGCAGGTCGAACTGGGAGAAGATGCGCTCTACCAGCGGCTTGTAGTGATCCAGTCTGACGAGCCACTGCTCGAACCGGTCGCGGATCGTCGTGTGGAAGAACCGCATGTGCCCCTCCACTTTCTGATCCCGGATGATGGGGATGTTGTAGCTTGTTTCGTCGGGAACGTGGCCGGCTGCGCCGGGAGCAGAGGCTGACTGGATCCGTTCTTGGGACTCCTCATCGGGATTCCGGGTTTCGGCGAGGGGCGGAGGCTGGTTCTGGATCAGTGCCTCTTCCGCCTGGGCGGACGTCTCCACGGCCGGGCGAGGTTCCGTTCCCTGGATCTGCTCCGGCTGGGCCTGTTCCCCTGCTGCGCCCGACTCTGTTCCCTGCGGCCGGTCACCTGTACTGGATGTCTGGGCCGCCTGCTGGTCCTGCGCGGTTGCCTGAGCGTTTCCAGACAGCGGCTCGGCTCCCGCCGGGACGTTGCCGACAAGCCCGATGCACCAGAGGAGGGCGATCGGGAGGGTCCTTTTGAAGACAGGTCGTATCACGGTGCGTACCTCATGGAGAAGCGATGAGAGCAATTTTTTTACCCTAAGGGGCCTTCAGGCGCTTGTCAAGAAACTTCTGTACGGCAAGAACCGGCGACTTCGCGTTTGACGCCTGAATGTCCAGGAAAATGTACTCAGGTATGGAGCTTCGCTGCCTTGACAGTGAGGGGCTCCAGGTGATAGCGTGACACCCCTCCACGCCGCTCATCCTTTCCATATGTTGTGAGGAGATCGAGACGATGTTGAAACGGTATTTGCTCGCTCCCGGGCCCACGCCGGTTCCACCGGAAGTCTTGCTGGCGATGGCCAGGCCCATCATCCATCACCGGGCGCCGGAGTTCGCCCAGTTGTTCGGCGAGGTCAGGGAAGACCTCAAGTGGCTTTTCCAAACCAGGAACGATGTCCTCATTCTGGCTTCCTCCGGGACGGGAGGGATGGAGGGGGCGGTCGCCAACTTTCTGTCACCGGGGGACAAAGCCTTGGTGGTGAACGGCGGCAAGTTCGGGGAACGGTGGGGCAAGCTGTGCAAAACCTTCGGAGCGCAGGTGACGGAGCTCAAGGTGGAATGGGGGCACGCCGTCAATCCCCAGCAGGTCGCCGAGGCCTTGAAGAGGGACCCCTCGATCAAGGCGGTCTACGTGCAGGCGAGCGAGACCTCCACCGGGGTGGCCCATGACACCAAAGCTCTGGCTGAAGTCGTCAGGTCCCATGAGGGAACGATTCTGGTCGTGGACGCGATCACGGCGCTGGGCGTCTTCGATATCAAGACCGATGCCTGGGGCATCGACGTGGTGGTGACGGGTTCTCAGAAGGCCTTGATGCTGCCGCCGGGCCTGGCCTTTGTCAGCGTCAGCGAGAAAGCCTGGCAGATGGCGGACAAGGCCAAGAACGGCGCGTTCTATTTTAATTTCAAGAAGGAACGCGAATCCCAGGTCAAGAACCAGACAGCTTACACGCCGGCGGTCTCCATGATCTTGGGGCTTCAGGAAGTGTTGAGGATGCTCAAGGCCGAAGGGCTCGAGGCAGTCTTTGCCCGCCAGGCCGGCTTGGCGCGGGCGATGCGCGAGGGGGTCAAGGCAGCCGGACTGTCGCTGTTTCCCAAGGAATCGCCCAGCGACGCGCTGACGGCGATTTCTGCCCCCGATGGAGTCGACGGGCAAGCCATCTATAAGAATCTGAGGGTGCAGTACGGGATCACGGCGGCCGGAGGGCAGGACCACCTGAAGGGGAAGATCTTTCGGGTGTCCCACATGGGCTACATGGATTCCTTCGATGTGATCATGACGCTGGCGGCCATCGAGATGGTGCTCAAGGGTCTGGGCCATTCCATCAAGCTGGGGAGCGGGGTTGCCAAGGCTCAGGAATTGTTGATGGTGAAGGGCTGAATGACAGTCGAAAAGTCAGAAAGTCCAAAAGTCTGAAAGTTGCAGAGACACGGTGACTTTTGGGCTTGCTGACTTTCGGACTTCAAAGATTTTGAGACTACTATGAAGATTCTGGTCAGCGACAGCCTCTCCAAGCAAGGTCTTGAAATCCTCGAGCGGGCCGGTTTTTCGGTGGACGTCAAGACCAAGCTGTCCAAAGAGGAACTGCTCAAGGAGATCAAGCAGTACGACGGGCTGATCGTCCGCTCCGCCACGAAAGTGACGGAAGAAGTGATCGCGGCCGCCGACCGCTTGAAAGTTGTGGGGCGGGCCGGGTCCGGCCTGGACAATGTGGATACCCAGGCTGCGACCAGGCGCGGGATCGTGGTCATGAACACGCCCGGCGGGAACACCGTCACGACGGCCGAACACGCGATGGCGATGATCTGCTCGATGACCCGCCGCATCCCCCAAGCCACCGCGTCGATGCAGGCCGGGAAGTGGGAAAAAGAAAAGTTCATGGGGGTGGAGCTCTACAACAAGACCTTGGGGATCGTGGGGATCGGCCAGATCGGCGGCTACCTGGCCAAGCTGGCTCAGGGGATCTCCATGAACGTGATCGCCTATGACCCCTATCTGGCTGAGGAACGGGCCCGCAAGATGGGCGTCGAGGTCGTCGAATTGGCGGAGTTGTTCCGGCGGGCCGATATCATCTCGGTGCACACGCCGCTCACGCCTGAAACGAAGTCCCTCATCAACGCGGCCGCCATTGCGCAAATGAAACCCGGGGTCATGATCGCCAACTGCGCGCGCGGCGGGATCGTCAACGAAACGGACCTCTACGAGGCGCTCAAGTCCAAGAAGGTCGCTGCCGCGGCCTTCGACGTGTTCGAGGAGGAGCCGGTCAAGCCGAACCACCCGCTGCTGACGCTGGACAATTTTATCTGCACTCCCCACATCGGCGCCTCCACCAGCGAGGCGCAGGAGAACGTGGCGATCGGGATCGCCGAGCAGATCGTGGACTATTTCACGAAGGGGATCGCGCGGGGGGCCGTCAACATTCCTTCCGTGCCGCCCGAGCTGCTTCCCCGGTTGCAGCCCTACGTGACGCTGGCGGAGAAGATCGGCCTGCTCCTGGCCCAGTTGTGCGAAGGAGGGCTCGAGCGGGTCACGGTGGAGTACAACGGCGACGTGGCCGGCCTGTCGGTTGCGCCGCTGACGATTGCGGTCCTCAAGGGACTCTTGACTCCGATTCTGGAGGACGCCGTCAACTACGTCAACGCGCCGGTGATCGCCAAGGAGCGGGGGATCGAGGTCAAAGAGGTGAAAAGCAGCGATGCCGGGGACTTCACCAGCGTTATCCGAGTCAGAGTGGAAGCAGGGAAGAAAACCCACCGCCTGGCCGGCACCCTCTACCATCGCAAGGAGCCCCGCGTCATCGAGATCGACAACTTCCAGGTCGAGGTGGTGCCCGAAGGCCACATGCTGCTGATCCTCAACGTGGATCGTCCCGGGGTCATTGGCGCCGTTGCCTCGGCCCTCGGCGAACACAACATCAACATTGCCCGGATGCAATGTTCCCGCGAGGAGCGCGGCGGCAACGCCCTGCTGATCATCGGGTTGGATGCTCCCTTGCCGTCTGGGATCCTGGAGACCATCAAGCGAGGGGATAATATTCTCTCCGTCAGGCTGGTTGATCTCTCAAAAGGCCCCTAGCAAGAACTTGGTTAATTTCAGCATTGACTCATTGAGTGATTGTCGGAGCCATTCTCTTCAATCGTCAATGAATCAATAAACCAATCGTCAAATCTTCTGCTATGTCCCGCCCCTCACGATTCAAGCGCGCGCGCCAACCTGCGCGCCAGCCGGGCGCCGCAAGACAGCCGCACGACCGTTCGCTGATTCCGGTCGGGATGTCCACGATCCTACCCCGGACCGCTCAGCGGGTCCGTCGCTTGGAAGAAATCCTCTTAACGTCGCTGGCCCGGTGGGGCTACCAGGAGATCATCCCGCCCGCCTTCGAATATCTGGACGTGCTGGCAGCCGGGCTGGAACCGGAGATGATCGAGAAATGCTACAAGTTCGCGGACCGCACCACCGGGCGGATTCTCTTGTTGAGGCCGGATGTGACGGCCCAGATCGCCCGTATCGTGGCGATGGGGATGGTCGAGCCGGCGTTTCCGCTCCGGCTGTGCTATCGCACCACGGTCTTCCGGTACGAGCCGGAGCATGCAGGGCGTGAGCGGGAGATCTTTCAGGTGGGAGCCGAGCTCATTGGCGTGGACGATGTGGCCATGGACGGGGAAATCGTTGCGCTCATGATCGAGTGCCTCGAGCGGCTGGGCCTCTCCGCTTTCACCATCTCCCTGGGGCATGTCGGGTTCTTCAAAGCCCTGCTGGCCAGGAGCGGCATGAGCCCGGAAGGGCGGAAGCGGGCTGAACAGGCGGCCGCCCGCAAGGATCTGCCGAGGCTGGAAGAAATTCTTGCCCAGGAACGGGTGCCGAAACAGGCCGCCCGAGGCATCCTGGAAGCGCCGGGCCTTTATGGAGGAGACGAGGTGTTGGAGCGAGGCCTGGCGTTGGCTGGTCGCGATCGGGGGTTACGGAGCGCGTTGGACCGGCTCACGCAAGCCTACCGGCTACTGGGGGCCTCGGGCTTAAAGGGGCACCTCTTGCTGGACTTGGGTGAGTTCCGGGGCTTCGACTACTATGACGGGGTGGTGTTTGATGTGTTCGCCGGCGGCGTGGGCTGCGAGTTGGGGGGAGGAGGGCGGTACAATCACCTGATCGGACGGTTCGGCCGGGACCTTCCGTCCACCGGTTTCGCCTTCGACGTGGATCGACTTTTCCAGGCCATGGAACAGGTGGGCGAAGGTCGCTCCTGCGAGAGGGCGGACGTGCTTCTGTCCGCTCCGGCCCGCCGCGCCGGCCAACTTTTTCAAGTCGCCCGGATGCTGCGTGAAGCGGGCCGGAGAGTCATCCAAGGAACCTTGCGCGCAACGGAGCGGAGTGCGATCCAGTCCGCCATCGAGGAGGCGCGTCGCCTCGCCGTTGCCTCGGTGGTAATCCTGGGAGCGCCAAAGCTGGCTGCCGACGAAGCCCTGGTCATCAGGAGCCCCTCCGCGGCGCAGCCCGTAACAGTGAAGATCAAAGAACTCCCCGCCGTTCTGAAGAAGTGATGATTGCCACAGTGACGATTGCCAGGAAATGTTCCGGACAATGGCTCAATGGTTCAATGAATCAATGAGCCATTCCTAAGAGCGCTATGAATCTTCCCGACCTCTCTGACCCCAGGCTCCCGCCCCAAAATCTCGAAGCGGAGCAATCGGTACTGGGCGCGGTCCTGCTCGACAATGCGGCCATGGCTAAGGCGATGGAAGCCTTGACGGAGGAGGACTTTTACCGGACCGCTCACCGGAAGATTTACCAGGCCATGCTGGACCTCTCCGAGCATGGAGAGGTCATCGATCAGATCACGCTCACCGAACAGCTCAAGACCAGGGGCGAGCTGGAGTCGGTCGGAGGGGCCGCCTACCTAGCGGAGCTGGTCCAGGTCGTGCCCACCGCCGCCAACATCAAATACCATTGCAAGATCGTGCGCGAGAAGGCGCTCCTTCGCGGCCTGATCACGACCTCGACGGAAGTGATTACGCGCGGGTATGACGGCCTGTCCCAGGTGGACGAGCTGCTCGATTTTGCAGAGCGGTCCGTCTTCAGCTTGGCCCAGGGGAAGCTCGGTCGATCGTTCACCAGACTGAAAGACATCATCAAGGAAAGCCTGGATCTCGTCGATACGCTCCACAAGCGCGGCAAGACGGTCACCGGCGTCCCGACCGGCTTCGAGGACCTCGATGAACTGACTGCTGGCTTGCAGCCCTCCGATCTTGTGGTGATCGCCGGCCGCCCCAGCATGGGCAAGACGAGCCTGGCCTTGGGCATGGCTCAGCATGCGGCCATCAAGCACGGCCAAAAGGTCGGGATCTTCAGCCTGGAAATGTCCAAGGAGCAGCTCGTGCTGCGCATGCTCAGCTCGGAAGCTTCGGTGGACTCCCACGCCTTGCGGATCGGCAAGCTGCAGAAAGAGGATTGGTGGAGGCTGGCAGAGGCGGCGGGGAAGCTGGAGCAAGCGCCGATCTTCATCGATGATACCGGGGCGCTGACAGTACAGCAGATGCGAGGAAAGGCCCGCCGGCTCAAGCAGGAAAGCGGTGGGCTTGATCTCTTGATCGTCGATTACCTCCAGCTTATGCAGGGCCGCAGCGATGCGGAATCACGCCAACAGGAGATCTCGGATATCTCCCGGTCCCTGAAGGCGTTAGCCAAGGAGTTGCGTGTCCCGGTCGTGGCCCTGTCCCAGTTGAGCCGCGCCGTGGAGAGCCGTAAGCCGCCGATCCCCATGCTGGCTGATCTGCGCGAGAGCGGCGCGATCGAACAGGATGCGGACGTGGTGATCTTCATCTACCGGGATGACGTCTACAATCCTGACTCGGAGGAAAAAGGAATCGCCCAGATTATGGTCAAGAAGCACCGCAACGGACCCACCGGCGATGTGAAGCTGACCTTCCTCGACAAGTACGCCAAGTTTGGAGACTTCTCGGATCGCGAACAGACGTGAGGCTGTTTGACACCCCTTGAGTGACCCCTTATACTAAGCTGCGTGGGCCCACGGCCCGATCCTTCCTGTATCCACGGACCTCAAAGATAGCGAGGACCTCATTGTGACGAGCCCTCTCCGCGGATGTCATACAGCGCCTTCGCGGTGGGCTCGGGCGCTGGTGAGCCTCGTGGCCATCCCCGTGATTATAGCCTCCTGCGCCACCCTCCCGCAGGCCGGGACCGGCCTCAGCCCGGCACCCGAAAAGCCGCCGCCCCCAGTAGGACACCCGGCACCAGCCGATCCACGAGCCTATTACCATTTCATCCTGGGTTACCAGGCTGAACAGGAGCAGGATGCCCAGCGGGCGATCCAGGAATATCTGCTCGCACTCCGCGGGGATCCCTCGTCCATTTTTCTGAAGGTGCGGTTGGCCGCCCTCTATTTCTCGCTCGGGGATCTCATCACGGCGGTCCGTTTTGCCGACCGGGTGGCCGAGTCGGACGTGCGCGAGCCGGCGACGCTGACCCTCGTCGCCGGCATCTATGCCGGCGTCGGGCAGGCAGAGCACGCGCTGGCCTTGTACGATCGCGCGATCGAGTTGAACCCGGCGAGCAGCGAACCGTACTTTTCAAAAGGGGTCCTCTTGGTGAACCTGAAGCGTCTCGAAGAGGCGGAACGGGTCTTCCAGCAGGGGAACGACAGGGCCAAGGATTCCCCGATCGGACACTACTACCTGGGGCGCATTGCGGCCGAAGCGAAACAGTTCGACCGAGCCGTTGCTGGCTTGGAGCGGGCCATCGCGATTAACCCTTCGTTTGAACCGGCCTACCTTGCGTTGGCGGGGGTCTATGAATCCCAACAGGAACGGGAGAAGGCCGTGGCGGTATACCGGAAATACCTTCAGGTCGTCAACCCGCACAGCAAGGAGGTCCGCCAGCACATCATCCGGCTCTTCATCAACGACAAGCTGTACCGTGCGGCGCTCGCGGAGCTGGACGTCATTCTTGCCAGGGACCCCGACGACCTGGATGCCCAGTTGCGCGTCGGGTTGATCTATGGGGAGCTGAAGGACTATCCCATGGCCATCGGGCAGTTGAACAAGATCCTGACTGCGCGTCCGGCGGAGCTCCGGGTGCGCGATTACCTGGGCCTGATGTACGAGGAACAGAAGGACTATGAGAAGGCGCTTCGAGCCTATGAGCAGAACCTCAAGCTGCAGCCGGCGTACATCGATGGCCATATGCACCTCGGCTTTCTGCAGTACCGGTTGAAGCGGTACCAGGATGCGGTCGGGCATTTCACCCAGGTAGTCAAGCTGAACCCCAAGCAGCCGGAAGGGCATTTGCTGTTGGGGATGGCCTATCTGCAAGCCGAGCAGTTTGCCCAGGCCTCTCAGGCCTTCGAAGAAGGCATCCGCCATCATCCCGGAAACCCGGATCTGCACTTCAACCTCGGCACGGCCTACGACAAGTTGAACCGATTCGACGATGTGGTTACGGCCATGGAGGCGGCGCTCAGGCTGGACCCCCAGCATGCGGACGCACTCAACTATCTGGGCTACAGCTACACCGAGCGCGGAGTCAAGATCGAAGAGGCTGTCTCCCTCATCCAGCGGGCCGTGACCTTGAAGCCGAATAACGGCTACTATGTGGACAGCTTGGGCTGGGCGTTCTTTAAGTTGGGGCGGCTCGACGAGGCGTTGGTGGAGATGAAGCGGGCCGTCTCGCTCGTTAAGGATGACCCGGTCCTGTACGAACATCTTGGCGAGGTCCATCTCAAGCAGCATCAACTGCAGGAAGCGAAAGAGGCGTGGCTCCACTCACTCGAACTGGACCCCTCCAACGTGAAGTTGATGGAACGGTTTCGGGAACAGGGCATGGGGGACCCAGCCCTCGATGAGCGCATCCGCCAAGCCAAGCGGCGTGTCTCTCAGCATCCTTCTGAGCAAGCAGCAACGCCCTGACCAGGCCCGTTGGCTAGACTGCCCAGCCGCCGGGCATCCACCTGCGGCAATGCCAAACCAACCAAATTCTGGAGATGCCAATTCTCGGCACCTCTGGACGAAAAACGGAGCGTTTGGAAGAGACTGCGTCTCCCCTCATTCTCACTCCCCGGCATAACTCCCTGTTTTCTCATTAAATCTATCCTTTGATCGGCACAGCTTTTGCGGCACAAGACCTGCTTGTCCTTGGGGAGGGGGCATCTTGCTCAAAATTGGGTGATTTGGGTGGCGGGTATGGAGCGGCTTTTGGTTTTTTTATAGAAGGGCCGGAATGGACCGGGAGAACGGGATAACATCAGACTAAGGAGGGAGCATGATGAAATCATTGCACAGTCAAAAGGGCTTTACGCTGATCGAGTTGATGATCGTGGTGGCTATTATCGGCATCCTGGCCGCCATTGCGATTCCCAACTTTTTGCAGTATCAAAATCGTGCCCGTCAGTCTGAAGCCAAGACGAACCTTGGCGGCATCTATGTGTCCGAAACCTCCTTCGTGGCCGAGAACATGCGATATTCGGATTTCGCGTCCGTCGGGTTTACCATTGCCGGTATCAGCAACCGGTACACGTACCGTAGTCCGAATGCCGCTGGAACAAAAGGCTCAGGCTCTACCACTGGCGTCGATCTTTACATTCGCGGATGCGGAAGCAATACCGGCTGCGCGAATGCGGCCGATGCGGAAAATGCCGTCGTGGCCAGCGGCGCAGTGGTTGCAGTGCCCCCGGTTCCGGCTGCCTTCACTGCTACGGCCACCGGCAATCTGGATAGCGATGCCACCATCGACTCGTGGCATATCAATGACGTCAAACAGAATCTCACCACGCCGGATGTCAACGACGTATAAGGCCGTCTAGACAGGGGTTGGCTCTGCGCGGATGGACTTCCGCGCAGAGCCTTTCCCCGCGTGGAATCTGATCGCTAGCACGATGTGAATGTTCTTCGCTCCTTTCATAACACCCCTGCCCCTGATCCGCCTGACTGGTTCTTCCTTCACCAGCTAACGTGTAAGCCCGCCACAGGGCTTCTGTTGAGCCTGTTGGTCTTTTCGCCGCTTCTTGAGGGGGGCACGACGCACCTTGCGGTGATGGTCATCCGGCTTATGATCCTTCTTCTCCTTACCCTGTATCTGATCCAACAGATCAGAGAGGGAGCGATCTTCTGGCCGTCCCTGCGGATAGACTGGGTTGTGCTTGCCTATCTTGGTCTGGCGGTTCTCTCCACGCTCTTCTCTCCCTATACCCACCAAAGTGTCCAGTGGTTGATGGTGTTGGTCAGCTATGGGGTTTTGCTCTATCTGGTCGTGGCGGTGTTTGAAACATGGAACGATGTTGAGAAGGTGGTGGCTGTCCTTGCCGCGTTGGGGCTGTTCGAGGCGACGGTTGCGGTCGTGCAGCGTGTCTGGTTCGGGGTGCTTCGTCCGTCGGGGACCTTTTTTAACCCGAACTTCCTTGCCGGTTATCTCGCGTCGGTCTTTCTGATCGTCTTCGGCTATCTGGGCTATGTCCGGTGCGGTCGCCGCCGTTTGGCTTTCGTCAGGACGCCGGTGGTCCCGATCAGTGCCCTGCTGGGGCTTTTCCTGTTGGCCATCGTCTGGACTGGCTCTCGAGGCGGCCTCCTGGCCCTATTCAGCGGGCTGGCCGTGGTCTTGATGATGCGCTTCGGGCGAGTGGCGGTTGTGTCGCTGACGTTGCTGACCACCCTGGTCCTTGTGGTTCCGAATCCGTTGGCTGAACGGCTGGAGGCCGAGCACGTCAAAAACCCCCTTGGATATGCTCGCTGGCAAATGTGGCAGAGTTCGGTTCATGCTATGGCGGATGATCCGTTGGGAGCGGGGCTGGGACTCTATCAGTACGTGTATCCGCGCTATGCCCTCCCGGTCGAGGGAGAGATCGCACGGTATGGAAAAACGGCACAGACAGCGCATAATGAGTACCTGCAAATGGGGGTTGATCTCGGGGTTGCGAGTCTGGTGCTGTTCTGGTTGGGAGTGGGCACCATCGCGCGGGAGCTGTCGGCCGGGCTCAAGACTCGCCTGCACCGCCGGCATCGTGGCATCCTGGTCGGCGTGGCCGGAGCCGGTGT
>Ga0194126_10004062_pt1 | contig 22605 bp, 22 predicted proteins | sample TA2KigC150mmetaG_FD_148641 | JGI IMG/M metagenome (GOLD analysis project Ga0194126, IMG submission 148641) | Freshwater microbial communities from Lake Tanganyika, Tanzania - TA2015035 Kigoma Deep Cast 150m | ecosystem: Environmental > Aquatic > Freshwater > Lake | place: Tanzania: Lake... | reverse complement strand
GTATGGAAAAAAGTCTCGTAATTATAAAACCTGATGGAGTGGGTAAAAAAATTATAGGTGAAATAATTTCAAGGTTTGAGGATGATGGATTGTATATCAGTAAAATTAAGATGATAAAGATTGACAGGGAACAGGCAACAAAGCATTATCAGGCACACATAGGCAAACCTTATTTTGAGAGGCTCATGAATTATATAACTGCAGACAGGTCAATAGTTATGGTGGTTGAAGGTGAGGATGCAGTAAATAAAGTAAGAAGTATAATGGGCAATACAGACCCCGAGAAAGCAAAACCAGGAACTATAAGGGGAGACTTTGGAACAGATATCACTGTAAATGTTGTGCACGGCTCGGATTCAGATGAGAATGCTGTTAGGGAAATAAAACTTTTCTTTAACAATTATTTTTAATTTTTAGTAGTTATTTTATTTAAATGGGATTTCTATGAATAGAAGAAGAGGGGTTGTAACTTTTTTTATAGTGCTTGCAGGCGGTGTTATCGGTGCAATAGTTGGACATGTGTTGAAAGATATCGTGCCTATTTTAGACAAGGGTTTAAAAGTTGGAACCGACCAATTAAGTTTAAACCTTTATCTAATAGATATGAGTTTTTCAATACATGTTAATATTACAATATGTGCTGTAATTGGAATTTTAATAGCATTTTTAATAGCCGATCTTGGAAGAAGAAGAAGACAATAAAAGTAATAAAAAAATTATTCTTGCATCAAAATCTCCAAGGCGCAGACGCATACTGGAGCTGTTAAAGGTAAATTTTGAGGTTATTGAACCCATAGATATAAACGAGAAGCTTTTAAAAAACCCTATTATTACTGTTTTTCATAACAGTAATCTTAAAGCACAAAATGTTTACAGTCGTGTTATAATTGATAATTTAAATTATAATAACACTTTAATTGCAGGTTTTGACACTGTAGTTTTTTTTAAAAACAGATACCTGGGTAAACCGGAAGACCTAAGCGAAGCAATAGAATTTTTAAAGCTTTTATCAGGTAAAAGCCATCTTGTAATAAGTGGGGTTGCTGTTATTGACAGTAATTCAGGCAAAACAATTGTTGACAGTCAAACAACAGTTGTGAAGTTTAAAGTGCTGCAGCATGAAGAGATAGAGAATTATTTAAGGCTTGAAGATGTAACTGACAAGGCAGGAGCATATGATATTTCTGGATTTGGCGGTGTGCTGATTGAAAAAATAAACGGCTGTTTTTATAATGTTGCAGGTCTGCCTGTTTTTAAATTCATAAATTTACTTAAAAGGTTCAATTATAAAGTTCTATAAAGGATATAAGGGCATATTGGGCTAAAACAAGGAGATAGTTAATGTTTGATTTCTTATTAAATGTTATAGGAAGGGATATGGGAATTGACCTGGGCACTGCAAACACCCTTGTATTTGTAAAAAATAAGGGAATTGTGTTAAATGAGCCGTCAATTGTAGCTATTGATAAGGAAAATAAAAGAATTCTGGCAGTGGGTCTTGAAGCAAAAAGGATGGTGGGAAGAACTCCGGGCAATATTGTTGCCATTAGACCTTTAAAGGATGGTGTTATTGCTGATTTTGATACAACTGAAAGAATGTTAAGGTATTTTATAACAAAAGTTCACAGAAACATGTCTGTTGCAAGGCCAAGGATTGTAATTTGTGTTCCATCCGGTATTACTGCAGTTGAAAAAAAAGCCGTTGTTGAAGCAACAGAACATGCGGGTGCAAGAGCGGCATATATAATAGAAGAGCCGCTTGCCGCTGCAATAGGTTCAGATTTACCAATAGATGAACCCACCGGAAGCATGATAGTTGATATTGGGGGCGGGACGTCAGAGGTTGCAGTTATATCTCTTGGCGGGATAGTTGCTTATCAATCCCTTCGTATTGGCGGTGATGAAATGGACGAGGCAATAATTTATTATTTAAAAAAGGAAAACAACCTTCTTATTGGAGAAAGCACTGCAGAGAAAATAAAAATGGATATAGGTTCAGCATTTCCCCTTGAGAATGAGGAAAAAATGGAGGTAAATGGAAGGGACCTTGTAACAGGTCTTCCCAAGACTATTATAATAACAAGCCAGCAGATGAGGACTGCTCTTGAAAAAACTTTAAGCGATGTTATAAATTCAATTGTAGAGGTTCTTGACAACACACCTCCCGAACTTGCCTCAGATATTATGAAGCGGGGTATAGTTCTCAGCGGTGGTGGTGCACTTCTTAAAGGACTGGCTGAAAGAATAAGCAGGGAAACCCATTGTCCAGTATTTCTGGCACCGGATCCACTTGCTGCAGTTGCAATCGGTGCAGGCAAGTGTGTTGAAGATTTCAATACTTTAAAAAGGTATCTGAAATATTCACGGCAATGATATTTTTCTATAATTTTATTTTTTATGTTTTTATGTTTTTTAATTTAGATGGCTCCTAAATGGCTTCAGTGCGAAAAAACCTCAGATATTTTATTGTTTTAATTATAATAATAGTACTATGTATAATTATTGTAACTGTAAGCTTCAGAAATTCAGATGTTTTAATAAAAGCAAGATCTGCAACCATTGATGCATTCAGGCCAGTTCAGGAAAAAACATATCAGTTTTTTCAGCCATTAATTCGCTTTTTCAATAATATCAGGGATTATTTTGTGCTGTCTGAAAGGATTAAAAGCCTGGAGCAGCAGAATAGAAAGCTTACAAAAGATTATAGTGAGAGTATAAATTTAAAAATAGAAAACGATGCCCTTCGCAGGCTGATTGGAATGAAGCTGCGTCAGGATTATAAGACAGAGCCTGCAAAAGTAATTGGTTTTTATGAAAATAAATGGCAGTCCCAGATAATAATAAATGCCGGTAGAAGCAGTGGAATTCTTGAAGGAATGGCAGTCGTAAATGAAGACGGACTGATTGGAATTGTAAGTTTAGCTTCGAATAATACAAGTGAAGTCAGATTAATTAATGATCCACAGTCAAGTATTGGTGCCAGGATACTGTCCTCAAGAAAATTAGGGATGGTCGAAGGAAGCTCTGATAAAACAATTTACTTAAATTATATTTCATCTGATAATATTGTATTTAAGGGAGACATATTAATTACTTCTGAATTCGGGGAGCTGATACCATCGGAAATTTTAATTGGCAGGATAAAAAAGATAAAAGAGCCAGAAAAAACACCATATCTGCAGATTGAAGTTGAACCTTTTGCAGATTTTAAAAGGCTTGAATATGTACTTGTTATAAAAAATTAAAGTGGCTATTAATCGTAATAAAATTAAAATGAAATGAAAATATTTCTTAGAATTATACATTTTTTAATTCTTGTTATTTGTCTTATTATCCAGGTCTCTTTTATAGAGCATTTAAAGCGCTATAATATAAATATAGACCTTTTAATGGTGGCGATAGCAGCTGTTTCAATATTTGACGGTCCAATCTTTGGTCTTGTGTATGGTTTTATAATAGGGATGCTTCTTGATCTTATGGCTGGCAGTATTGCCGGCATAAATGCGCTCATTTATGCGTTAAATGGTTTTTTTGCATGTAAAATTATTGAGATTGGATTGAGGAGAAAATGGGCTGTTTATGTGCTTTTAATTTTTCTTATAACTGAAGTGAATCTGCTGTTAACAAGCGGTATATATTATCTGTTTAATTTCAGTTTAAGTGCAAGGCAGTTAGGGATTGAAATGCTCATTAGTCCTGTAGTTAATATTTTATTTATGTTTATGATTTTTCCATTTTTTAGTGCAGGAAGGGAGAAAAAGGAAGAATTTGGGTTCATATACAAGGATAAGATTTAGACTTGTTGTTTATTTGCTTCTAATAATTGTAGTTGTGCTGGTCGTAAGGTTATATTTTCTGCAGGTAATGAGCGGTGAGGTGTATGCCGCTGAAGCATCTGAGAATATTTTGCGCACGAAGACTGTTTCAGCTCCAAGGGGGGATATTTACGACAGAAATGGTAAGCTTCTTGTAAAAAGTATACCAGTGCCTGCAGTAGCTGTGGATCCTCGAATTGTAGCAGGGAATGAAGAAGTTATACAGATATTGAGTGATAAACTTAATATGAGTATTAATGATATTGTTAAAAAGTTAAAAAGCACCAATATATCATATATTGAAAGAATAATATTAAAGTCGAATATAGATTACCAGACTATGAATTTATCTGAGGAAAATTCAGGTAAGCTGCCGGGTGTGGAAGTTATTGATGTTTTTTTAAGAGAGTATGAATATGGTTCACTGGCAGCGCATGTTCTTGGTTATATAGGTGAAATAGATGAAGAAAAATTAAAAATGCTGGAGTACAGTGTTGAATATGAGGGAGGAGACCAGGTTGGACTTACCGGCATTGAAAAGACTTATGAACATATACTTAAGGGTACAAAGGGGAAGATTACATATGAGGTAGATCCTTTAGGACGTCCAAAAGCCATAGTTGAGGAAATACCCTATGCTCCCGGTAATGATTTATTCATCACCATAGATATAGATTTACAGAAAATGGTTGAAGAAATTCTATCAGACCAAATAATTAAGATGCGCCAGCAAAAAGTGCCACGTGAGGAAGAATATTTCTTAGTGCCAGGTGGCGCTATTGTTGTTCTTGATACAAAAAAAGGAGAGGTTCTTGCAATGGCAAGTTATCCTACATATGACCCGTCCGTATTTACCGGTGGGATATCTGCTTCAGATTGGAATTATTTAAATGATCCGGTTAATGAATTTCCATTAAATAACAGGGCAATGATGGGCTATGCCTCAGGTTCTGTTTTTAAAATAGTTGCAGCTTATGGCGGTTTTGCAGAGGGAATAATAAGCCCGAATCGTTATATAGGCTGCAGGGGTATCTGGACTTCTCTTGGCGAGGACTTTCCAAAGTACTGCTGGGCTAAGGGAGGCCACGGTGCTTTAAACATTTTTGGGGCGATTCAGAACTCGTGTGATATATTTTTCTATCAGGTTGCATATGAGCTCTTTGTAAAAAATAAAAATGCTGATGAGCTTCTCCAGAAATATGCAAGAATTCTGGGTTTTGGAAATTACACGGGAATTGATTTGCCCTACGAAGATAAAGGAATAGTACCCGATAGAGAATGGAAGAAGGATTACTTTAAAAACCAGAAGGCAAATACCATCTGGTTTCCAGGTGATACGGTTAACATGTCAATAGGTCAGGGTGATGTTCTTACCACGCCACTTCAAATGGCGCTTGCATATTCAATCATTGCAAACAATGGGTTAAAGGTTACTCCGCATATTGGTAAAGAAGTCAGGGATAAGGGCGGCAATTTATTTATTGAACTTGAAAATGATGAAATTGTGGACCTGAGTTTAAACAAGGAATACCTGGACATAATTGAAAAAGGGCTCGGCCTTGTTGTGACAAGCGGGACAGCAGCATCAAGATTTTTAAATTTTCCGCTAAAGGAAATTCCGGTAGCAGGCAAGACAGGCACTGCTGAAGTTTTAGGCAAACAGGACTATGCCTGGTTTGTATGTTATGCACCTATTAGTGACCCCCAGTATTTAATTGTTGTTATGCTTGAGCAGGCTGGCGGCGGCTCAAGGGCATGTGCCCCAATGGCAAGAAAAATACTTGAATATCTTTTTAATTTATGACCAGTTCAATTAAGTGAACAGTATAAAATATTTAAAAATTTATTCTGCCGTTAAATCAACAGACTTCAGTTTGGTGATAAATAGGCCCTATTCTATATATAGTAAGCAAGGAAGTCCACGACTTCAGTCAGGGGAGTTTCACTTGTTAAAACAAAAAATTTTTATTATGAATTAAATTAGGATGCTTTGTTTTTATAACTGAAAAATAAAGCGGATGCGTTGTAATGAAAAATAATATAAAGAGCTTTTTTATTGATGACAGAAGCCTTGCACTGGAAGAAAAGAAAAAAAGCAGAAGTTTAAAATTTGATTATCTTCTTCCTATGGCTGCTATATTATTGTCAGGTTTTGGATTGTTAATAATTTACAGTGCAACAAGGTATGGCATGCCTGAAAGTGCTGCAGATCCCATGTATTATTTAAAAAGGCAGGGTTATTTTCTTGGCGGCGCTGTAATTGCTTTTATTCTGATTCAACTGATAAATTATAGGATTCTTTTAAAAGTCTGGTGGGTATTTTTCCTGATAAATATCGGTGCCCTTATCAGTGTTATCTTTTTCGGGTATGAGGTTCACGGCTCAAAAAGCTGGATTGATTTTAAATACTTTTCTGTTCAGCCATCAGAATTTTCAAAAATTTTTATGGTTATAACTGTTGCTGCGCTGCTTTCAAAGTGGCCAAGGGAAAAAATAGGTAATGTGGGTTTTAAAAAAGTAGTCCTGTCACTTCTTGCAGCTATTGTTTCAATAGTCCTTGTTCTTATGGAGCCTGATTATGGAACTGCCCTGATTTTCTTTTTAACCTACATGGGTATGCTTTTTATATCAGGTGCAAATTTTTTATATTTTCTTGGAATATCAATTCTTTCTGCAGGGGGATTTTTTTCAGCCATAAAAATTGGTCTAATAAAACAATACCAGCTTGACAGAATACTTGTTTTTATTAAACCGGATATCCAGAAACAGACAATCGGGTATAACCTGTTCCAGTCAAAGCTTGCAATTGGTTCGGGGGGTCTATGGGGAAAGGGCCTATTTTTAGGCAAACAAACAAATCTGAATTATGTCCCCGAGCACCATACCGATTTTATTTTTTCTGTTGTAGGGGAAGAAGTTGGTTTTTTTGGCGCGGTTGCCGTAATTTTTATAATGGCTTTTATTATATGGAGATGTTTTTACATTGCGTCAAAGTCAGGAAATGACTTCGGTGCTCTTATTGCCGGCGGTATAGGGTTTATAATTCTTTCACAGGCAGTAATAAATATTGGCATGACAATTGGTATAATGCCGATAATTGGAATTCCGCTTCCATTTTTAAGTGCAGGAGGCTCCAATCTGCTGGCAATATTTTTAGGTATTGCTCTTGTAGAAAATGTTTATCTCAGGAGGGAATTAAGAAAAAGCTACGAAATAGCCTATGAAGAATTTGATTAGCTTTTCTTTTACAGTGCTTTTATCTTATTGTATTTTTTAATAATTAATCCTGATGACTTCTTCTTTAAAAATATTAGAACTTAAGAGATTAGAAGAACTGCTCTCCAGCATTGAAAAACCTGGAAGGTATATAAATCATGAGATTGGCATTAAAAGTAAAAGCTTTAAATTTTTAATTGAAAATCCTCCAGCAGTTCTTTTTGCTCTCGTTTTTCCTGATATCTATGAGGTTGGAATGTCCAACCTTGGTATGCAGATACTATATAAAATAGTCAACGACTATCCTGAATTCAGCTGTGAGAGGGTATTTTCACCATGGGTTGATTTTGAGCAAGAATTAAGAAGAAAAAATATAAAGTTATTTTCACTTGAAAATAGAATATTTCTTGACTGCTTTGATGTTATTGGATTTAGTGCAGCCCATGAAATGCTTTATACAAATATTCTAAATATTTTAGATCTTTCTGGCATTGCTTTAAGCTTCAGGGATAGGAAAGATATTTTCCCGCTGGTGTGCGCTGGTGGTTCTGCTGTTGTAAATCCATGGCCGCTTTCAAAATTTATGGATTTTATGCTTGTTGGTGATGGTGAGCAAGTATTGCCCCAGATCTTAATGATTATTAAGGATTATAAAGACGGCTGTAAAAAAAGCAGTTTTGCCAGTGATTATGCCGGTGATCATGCAAAAAAGCAGTCAATACTTAAGAGGCTGCAAAAAATTGACGGAGTTTTTGTACCTGATTTTTTTAAAGTTTATTTCAGCGGCAGCGGAACAATAAAAGATATTGAACCTTTTGAAAAAGTAAGAAAAGCAGTTATAAAGGACCTTGATAGCTCTGGTATAGTAAGTGACCCGGTAATACCCAATATACAGGTAGTTCATGACAGGTTTAATGTTGAGATAATGAGGGGCTGCAGCCGGGGCTGCAGGTTTTGCCAGGCAGGGTTTATCTACAGGCCTGTAAGGCAGAGGAATGTTGATTTTCTTATAATGCAGACCATTGAAGGTCTTAAAAATACGGGTTATGATGAGGTTTCTTTTACCTCCCTTTCTTCAGCTGATTATAAAAAAATAAATGATCTGATTTATTCAGTTACAAACTCACCTGATTTTGAAAGAGTTTCCGTATCCCTGCCATCACTTAGAATCGACAGCTTTAATATCAGGTTAGCAGAGCTTATACAGAGCGGGAGAAAAACGGGTCTTACTTTTGCGCCGGAAACAGGCAGCCAGCGATTAAGAAATATTATTAAAAAGGATTTAAACCAGGACGATTTATTAAAGTGTATGAAAACAGCAATAGCAAAGGGCTGGGATAAAATAAAGCTGTATTTTATGATTGGATTGCCATGTGAAGAAAGCTCCGATATAGACAGCATTATAACCTTGATAAAAAGTATTATCAGCGAAGCAGGAAAGCTCATGACCAGAAAAAATTTTTCAAGATTTCAGCTGAATATAAGTATAAACAGTTTCATTCCGAAACCTTTTACACCTTTTCAGTGGGCAGGTCAGGAACAAACTGAAAGCCTTGAAAAAAAGCTGCATTATATATCTAAAAACCTTCCGAAAAAATTTGTTAAGCTTAACTGGACAGGCCCCGATAAAAGTAAAGTTGAATGCGCTCTTTCAAGAGGCGACCTGCTAGTTTCAGATGTTATAGAGAGAGCATGGAAGAGGGGTGCAAGGTTTGATAACTGGACAGATTTTTTTGATTATAATTTATGGCATACCTGTTTTAAGGATTCCGGATTGGATATTGACTTTTACTCTTCAAGGGAAATAAATGAGGATGAAATTCTTCCCTGGGATATCATAGATATCGGTATTAAAAAAGAATTTTTATTAAAAGAATATAAAGCTTCAAAAATAGCTGCAGAAATAAAAGCTTCACAGGAGAAAAAAATTTACAGGAAAATAGAAATGATAAAAATTGCAGGGCAAAAAGCAGCAAAATCAAAGGCAGCGGAGTAAATTTAAAAAAGAAAAAGGAATAAAAATTTTTGTATGCAGAAACAGAAACCTTGAGGTTTAAGTTTGTAAAAAAGAATGAGTTTAAATACCTTTCTCACCTGGATTTGATAAGGATAATTTCACGTGCTGCTGCAAGGGCAGGTTTAAAGTTAGCTTACAGTAAGGGATTTAACCCGAAACCCAGAATGAGTTTTTCAAATCCTACTCCGCTGGGTGTTGAAAGCCTGGCAGAATACTGTGATATGGAATTGCAAGGTGGAATTAATGCAGAAGAGTTTATGGGCTTAATGAATAAGGCTCTTCCTGAATATTTATATATCGTTAAAGCTAAAATTATAGGTGAAAATGTGTTAAAACTTATATCTGAAATTTCTCTGGTTCTCTACCAGTTTAATCTAAGGTTACAAGAAATTAAAAATAAGTCTTATTTAAAGATAAAAGAAAAAACCTCAACAGAGGATAAAAATCTAAGTGATAAAAATCTTGATTTATCAGGAGTAAAGGAGACTTTAAAAAAAGATTTTGAAAATGAAGTAAGCAAAATTTATGAAATTTTTAATTCCATATACAATTTTAGTTTTTCAATAGAAGAAGATAATGTTATCGTTCTTAAAATTTTTGGTTATGCCAAAATCTTTAAAGAAAAAAATAACCTGATTTTTAAGTTTAATAATTTTTTGAGTTTTTTTAATGATTTCACAAAAAAATATCAAATAAGTATCGAATTATTTAAAAAAGTGGAAATGTATTTATATTTAAATTCAGCCGATAAACTTGTAACACCGCTTGATTTGGTGTAAGTTTAGAATTTGGATATTTTTAGATATATAAAATTTAGATATTTTTAAGGTTTAAATACCTAAATCATTAATATTTTAAGGTTTGGATATTTTTAAATAAGATAAAATTTTTAATTTTTTTATAGAGGTGTAAAAAATTGGGAAAAGAAATGCTTATCAGTTCTGATAGGAATGAGACAAGAGTGGCTGTTCTTGAATCAAAGCAGGTGGTACAGCTTTATTTTGACAGAAAAAAGAATAAATCTCTTGTGGGAAATATTTATCTGGGAAGAATTGAGAATGTCCTGTCAAGTCTTGATGCTGCTTTTGTTGAGATCGGTGAGGAAAAAAATGCCTTTCTCTATATTAATGAGGTTACATATGATATTGAGCTTGAAGAAAGACAGGAAATAATGCGAAAAATCCAGCACATACTCAAACCAGGGCAGATCATTCTGGTACAGGTAACTAAGGACCCGATGAAAGGAAAGGGCGCAAGGTTAACGACTTATATCTCAATTCCCGGAAGGTATCTGGTTCTTGCTCCTTTTAATGAAGGTATAGGGATATCAAAAAAAATTGAGGGTAGCGATAGAGAGGAGCTGAGAGTTGCTGTAGGAGAAATTAAGCCACAGGGTTGTGGTTTGATTGTTAGAACTGCAGCAAAAGGGGTTTCAAAATCTAAACTGAAAAAGGAATTAAAACAGCTTCTGAAATTATGGAGCTATATAAGGAAAAAAGCGTTGGTTGCAAAGGAACCTGTATTAATACACCAGGAGTATTCAATCATAATCAGACTTCTGCGAGATATTTTCTCTGAAGATTTTGATGCGATTTACGTGGATAAAAAAAATACAAAAAAAGAGATAATAAAATATTTAAAAAGCATTGGAGTAAATTTCAACAATATTATTCTACATCATGGAGCAGGTGACCTTTTTGAAGATTTTAATGTAAACGAAGTAATAGACAGCGCACTGGAGCGAAAAGTCTGGCTCAAATCAGGTGGTTTTATCGTTATAGATTATGGTGAAGCTCTAACATCAGTAGATGTAAATACAGGAAAATTTATATCTGCCAGGAATTCAGCACAGACTATACTTAAAACAAATCTTGAGGCTGCAGAGGTTATAACAAGCCAGTTAAGATTAAGGGATATTGGAGGAATAATTGTAATTGATTTTATAGATATGAGCAGTGAAGATGACAGGCAGATGGTCTTTTCAAGATTTAAGCAGCTTTTAGAAAAGGATAAGACAAAAACCGAAATTTTTTCATTTTCAAAGCTCGGTCTTCTTGAAATGACCAGGAAAAATGTTTCTGATGGAATAGTCGGAACTCTTTGCAAACCATGTCCATGCTGCAATGGGACCGGGTATATAAAATCAGAAGAAACTGTAAGATTGGAAGTGGAAAGAAAAATAAAAAAACTTGCAAAAGGCAACCCTGCAAAAGCATTTTTAATAAAACTGAATCCTGTAATTGCTTCTCTTGTAATAGGGAGGGGCGGAAAAAATCTCAATAATCTGGAGATGCTAACAAAAAAATATATTGCAGTAAGGAGTGATGCAAGTCTTCCTATACATTCTTTTATTGTTGAAGCTTCTGGAACAGTAAATGAAATCAAAGAAGCATCAAAACCTTTTAAAATTGGTGATATACTGGATCTGGAAGTTGAAGAGCCGTACTCACATAATAAGAATGATGCACTTTCAAGAGTCGAGGGATATCTTGTGCAGATAGTTGATGGGCGGAAATATATAGGTTCAAGGGTAAAGGTTGAAATTGTTTCTGTTTCAAAGACAAGTGCAGTGGCACAGATAAAACAAGATTTTGCCAGTTTATAAAATAATTATTGCTTATTGCATATTGCATAGGTATATATATCAATTAATTATTAATAGTGACCTTGTAAAGAATAATGGTAATTTGTTAACAGATATTATAAGCGGAGGTTTAAATGGAGAAATGGGAATGCCAGGTTTGTGGTTATATTTATGATCCTGATACAGGAGATTCAGAAAATGATATAGCACCGGGAACAAAATTTATAGATATTCCTGATTATTGGGCCTGCCCTCAGTGCGGGGTCTCTAAGGATCAGTTTGAGAAGTTAAAATAGGCGGTCTAAAAAGTTTTTTGAAGTGGCAAAAACTTAAGCAGCAAAAACTTAAGTATTGCATTTTATTTTTCTGTATGTTAGATTATCAACTTGCATTTTGAAGTTTATAAAAAATTAACCTGGCAGGTCAATTTTAAAACAATATTGAAGGAGGCCTAAAATTTACGCAGTAATTACAAGTGGTGGAAAACAGTACAGGGTTGAAGAAAATGAAGACCTTGTTGTGGAAAGAATTGAAGGCAAGGAAGGGGATAAGATAAATATTACTGATGTCAACCTTTTCAGTGATGGAAATAATGTTGTGATCGGTCTTCCAACCCTCAACAAGGTAGTTGTTGAAGCAACAATAAAGAAGCAGTTAAAAGGTGACAAAGTAGTTGCTTTTAAATTTAAAGCCAAAAAAAGATATAAAAGAAAAGTTGGTCACAGGCAGCTCTTAACTTTGCTTCATCTGGACAGGATAAGCGTAAAGTGAGGGTTTCGTATTTTTATTTGGAGGTATTTCATTATGTCAAGTAAAAAAGGTGTTGGAAGCTCAAGAAATGGAAGAGATAGCAAGGCTAAATATCTTGGTGTGAAATTATCTGGCGGGCAGAAAGTAAATGCTGGAAGCATAATTGTAAGACAGAGGGGAACGAAATACAGACCTGGTATTAATGTAGGAATAGGCAAGGATCATACACTTTTTGCAAAAGCAGATGGTGTCATTGAATTTTTAGCCAACAGTAAAAAGGGAAAACTGGTCAATGTTATTGCTTCCTGATTTTTTTATTTATCATATGACTTGATAAATTAGCTGCGGGTATTTAGAAGTTTGTATTGCATTAAAGAATTTAGGTCTTATCATATACCTAAGGTTTAATAAAACCAATAACTCCGCTTAAGATTAACACTAAAATAACTCCGGTGCTTATGGCTGCAAGTTTCCAGTTTTTTTTAAGTATAAAGTAGATTAACGAAAAGATAACCCCTGCCGCCGGGACCAGTATCAATATAAAAATGCCCAGATATGACAGCAAGAATATTAATAAATTGTCTGTGCTTTTAAAGCTGCTGTAAAAATCTTTAAGCCCAAAGGTATTTTTTTCCAATTTCTCAATATCTATTTCTATATTACCTGCTGCAGCATTTACAATAAAACCTGTCGCCATCAGTATTAAGGCAATTGTTAAGCCAATGGTTATAATCCTGCTTAAATTAATTCTCAGCGTTATTTTTTTTTCTTCGTTTTCATTCATGAATTACTGGCAAATTGAGCTTTTTATGGCTGATATATTTTAAATAATAATGATACTAATGCTAATAATACTTTATAATTAATTTCTCCTGCTGACTTGATTTAGTGCAAATACTATTTTAAATTTAATTAAATTATTTCAAAAACTAATAATATTAAATGCTCTTAAGAACATTAGAACTCCAATGGCAATAAAAATTATAAGAATAATTACAACAATATATCTGCTTTTTAGTTTTCCTGCCGTAAAAGACCCTGCAGTTGCCCCGATTAGAACTCCCGCTGCTACAGGAATGGTTATATAAAGATTTATATAACCATTATAGAAATAGATAATAGCTGAAACTACTGCTGTAATTCCAATCATATAATTGCTAGTTGCTGTGGCAACTTTAATTGGGATATTCATGAGAATATTCATTGCAGGTACCTTTATTACCCCGCCCCCGATACCGAGAAGACCTGAAGACAGTCCTGCAAACAGGGAAGCAATAGAGCCATATATTACATTTTTTACCTTATATTTATAACTTTTACCCGAAGCCTCATCATAATATTCTGAATCAAAGATTGAGCTTTTGGATATCTTTGGTAAATCGTTAATGTTAGTTTTTTTGGTTGCTACAGTATTTACCTGTAAATTTTTATTTTTAAGATAAGTGTTTTTCAAATAGGTAAAGATCCCTATACTGACTGTAAAACAGCCAAAAATTATAAATAGCACTTTATTTTTAAGGTATGCAACTGCGACACTTCCAATGATCCCACCTGCTGCTGTGGGTATCTCAAGGGTTAAACCGAGTGCAATATTTGTTATGTTCTTTTTTAGAAACAGCCTTGAGGCAGCAAGGGATGTTACAAGAACTGAAATAATACTTGTCCCGATGGCAATATATATTGGAACTTTTAGGGCAAGTGTTAGGAAAGGAACTATAATAATTCCACCGCCTATTCCAATAACAGCACCAATAAGTCCTGCTGATATTCCCATTAAAAATAAATATAAAATGATTAGCATTTTCTATAAACATTTATAAAAATTTCTGTTGATTTTATAAAAGTTTAGGTAATTTATCAACACTTACTCCGAGGTTTGAGGATTATATCTATATCTCTAGTAAGTTTTGGTTCACCATAAAAACATACTGTCTGCCCGCCAAATATAATATATAATAATAGGTATTTTAAAAAATCAGTAATATTTAGTATAAAATAATAGGTACTTGAAATTGATTTATTTTAAAGAATATTTTCAGGTGGCAGGGAAATGTTTTTGGATGAGGCAAAAATAAACATAAAAGCAGGTGATGGAGGCAACGGGCTTGTCAGTTTTTTTGTTTTAAGAGGAACAAAAAAGAAAATTGCTAATGGCGGAAGTGGCGGAAAGGGTGGAGATGTTATTATAAAAGCCTCCAGAAACGTAAGTACTCTTTATGGTTTTAAAAAAAAGTTGCATTTTAAAGCTGAGAAAGGCAGGGATGGCGAGCCAAATAATAGAAGCGGTAGAAAAGGCGCAGACCTTATTATACATGTTCCGGCTGGCACTATTATAAAGGACGGAAAAAAAATTATTGCGGACCTTGAAAATGAAGGAGACTGCTATAAGGCAGCAGAAGGCGGTATTGGCGGAAGGGGAAATGCAGGTTTTGTTTCACAGCAAAGAAGATTTCCAGGCTTTGCTGAAAAGGGAGAGAAAGTAAATGATTTCTGGATTGAATTTGAGCTCAGGCTTCTTGCTGATGCTGCGCTTGTTGGATTTCCAAATGCAGGAAAATCTACAATTATTAGCAGAATATCGGCTGCAAGACCCAAAATTGCAGATTACCCGTTTACCACGCTTGAACCAAATCTTGGTGTGGTTTCAGTGGGTGATGATACGTTTGTTATTGCTGATATTCCCGGAATTATTGAGGGTGCTCATGAGGGCACAGGTCTTGGTGACAAATTTCTGCGGCATGTTTTGCGGGCAAAAATTCTTGCAGTAATTCTTGACGGATCAGTTTTAATAGATAAAGGAAGGGCAGAGCTAATTAAAACATTTAATATTTTAAGGAAGGAATTAAAACTGTATGATAACCTACTTTATGAAAAAGATTACATAACTGTAGTAAATAAAATAGACCTTTTCCCAACAAGAATTGAAATTGAGAAGGTTAAAAATGAGCTTGAAAAGAAAAGTAAAAATAATGTTTTATTAATTTCTGCAGCAACAGGCGAGGGATTAAAAAAACTTGTAATTGCCCTGTACAGGAAAATAATGCAGCAGAAAAGTAAGGAAAGGTTTCCTGGACGCGAAAGAGAAAAAGAATATGGCTTTAAAACCTACAAGGTAAATGAATCACAGTTTGCCCTGGAGAAGCTTGATATTGTAAAAAACGGGCAGGAATATATAGTGAAAAATAAAAACCTTGAAAGAATGGTGGCAATGACTGATCTGGAAAACGAGGAAGCACTTCAGTATTTAAAGTATAAATTAAAAAAATTAAGAATTGGTGATAGACTTAAAAAAATGGGAATAGATACTGGAAGCACCGTTATCATTGGTGAACTTGTATTTGAGCTTACTGATTAGAAGAGGGGCAGACCTGAAATGAATTTTTTTTTAAGTAATTTGTTTCAATCAAGAAAAAGGAAATGCTAATGGATATACTGATTTGTTTTTCAATTCAGATCTATTTATATTAATATGTATGGATATATTAAGTTATTAAATATGTTTATTTATGTATGGGTGTGTATGGCGTGATATAAAAGGATATGTGTTATAAAATAAAAAAAATTATATATATTAATAAAATAAAAACTACAAAGTGATAAAGTACATGGAGCGTAGTAAATATCTAAAGAAAATAAAAAGAATAGTTGTAAAGATTGGTTCAAGCAGCATAACTCTTGCGGAAGGTGGCCTTGACCTTGCCAATATGAAAAAATTTACATCTGAGATTTTTCAACTTGTAAAAGAAGAAATAGAAGTAATCATTGTCACAAGTGGAGCAATAGCTGCCGGTCTGCAATATCTTGGAATAAAAATACGACCTAAAGATATGGCATCACTCCAGTCAGCAGCAGCTGTTGGTCAGGTTGAACTTATGAGAACCTACAGTGATCTGCTGGCAAAAAACAGCTTAAAAATTGGACAGATACTGTTAACACAGGAAGATACTACAAAAAGAAAACAATATCTGAATATAAAAAATACAATAGAAAACCTGTTAAAACTTCGGGTTATTCCATTAATAAATGAAAATGACAGCGTTGCTGTGGAAGAGATAAAGTTTGGAGATAACGACAGGCTTGCTGCACTTGTGGCAAGCTTAACCGAAGCAGATCTGCTTGTGCTGCTGACTGACATAGAAGGCTTATATGACAAGAATCCACTAATGCATAAAGATGCAAAACTGATATCCTTCGTTGGAAAAATTACTCCTGAAGTTGAAGAGCTTGCAGGCGGAATTGGTTCCCCTTTTGGTCTGGGGGGGATGGTTTCAAAGATAAAAGCTGCAAGAATTTGTTCTTTTTCAGGTATTTCCATGGTTATAGCCTGCAGCAAAACAAAAGATGTTTTAAAAAAAATCGTAAGCTTTGAGCCTGTGGGGACATTTTTTGCTCCACGAACCGGAAAAAAAGTTAAAAGTATAAAAAGGTGGATTGCTTTCGGTGTGCAGACAAAGGGAAGCATATATTTAGATAGAGGGGCTGAAGAAGCAGTTGAAAGCCAGGGTAAAAGCGTGCTTCCTGTTGGAATAGTAGAAGTTGAGGGAAGTTTTAACAAAGGTGATACATTAAAGGTTTATTCTATTGATAAAAGGTTGATTGCAAAGGGAATAAGCAATTTTTCTGATGAAGATATCAATAATATAAAAGGTAAGAAAGAAAAGCAGATACTTGAAGAATTTGGTTCGGATATGTGCTGTGAAGTTATTCACAGAGATAGTCTTGTTGTATTTGAAGAGCATGAAGAAGAGGGTTAAGATTCTTATAGTCTGCTGTCAAACTGCAAGACTTTAGTCTGTTGATGGACAGGCTTTAACTATTCTATAAAATAGAGAAAAAGCCCACGACTTCAGTCAAGACAGTTTCACTTTTAGGTCACATAAATGTTTTGTGCTATAATATTTTAAAGCTTTTAACCGGATAGAAAATTAAAGCTTTTAACTTGAAAAAAATTAGTCTATTTGTGTTTGATGATTTACAGGAAGTTTATATGAAAGATATTGTACTTGAGATGGCAAGAAGGGCAAAAGATTTTGCTCCGATTATTGCATCTGCAAAAGCTGAAGTAAAAAATAAAATACTTGAAAGCATTTTAAAAAAACTGATTGCCAGTTCAAAAGAAATAGCAGATGCAAATGTATTAGATATTAAAAGATCCAGGAAGGAGGGGGTACCGGAAGCTCTTCTTGACAGGTTAAAACTTGACAAACTGCGAATAAAAAAAATTGCTGAAAGCATAAATGCTGTAATTAAACTAAAAGACCCGGTTGGTGAGGTTATTTTTGGCTATAATTTGCCAAATGGCCTCATTTTGAAAAATATAAGGGTACCTTTTGGGGTAATTGGCGTTATTTATGAAGCCAGGCCCGATGTTACAGTTGATGCATCTGTTTTATGTATAAAGGCAGGTAGCTGTGTGCTGCTGCGTGGAAGTTCTCATGCGCTCTCGACCAATTTAAAATTGGTTGAAGTAATGAGGGATGCGCTTGCAGAAAATGATTTTCCTTCCGACATAATTCAGATAATTCCAACAGCAGGCAGGGAAGATGCAGAAAGACTGATGCAGTTAAATAAATATGTGGATTTGCTTATCCCAAGGGGTGGTAAAAGCCTCATTAACAGTGTTGTTAAAAATTCAAGGGTTCCTGTAATAGAAACAGGTGTCGGAAATTGCCATGTTTACATTGACAGTAAACTTGATGAAATCAAACTTGACCTGATTATAAAACTTGTCGTTAATTCAAAAACCCAGAGGCCCAGTGTCTGCAACGCTGCTGAAAAGCTTCTTGTTCACAGGCAGGCTGCAGAAAAAGTATTGCCGCCGGTACTTGACAGCCTTAAGAAAAAAAATGTTTTAATAAAGGGTTGTGAATATACCCGCAAGATCTATCCGGATGCACAGCCTGCAATAGAAGATGACTGGTATGAAGAATATCTTGATTTAAAGATAGCTGTAAAGGTGGTTGAGAGTCTAAAAGATGCAGTAAATCACATTAACAAATACGGCTCTCATCATACTGAAACAATTATCACTTCTGATTATAATAATTCTATATATTTTACCAGCAATGTTGATTCTTCTACGGTTTTTGTAAATGCCTCAACAAGGTTTACAGACGGTGGACAGTTTGGTATGGGTGCTGAAATCGGTATAAGTACACAGAAACTGCACTGGCGCGGGCCTTTAAGCATTGCACAGATAACCACTAATAAATTCATTGTAATGGGAGATTTTCAGATAAGGCAGTAAAATTGGTTAAAAATAAAAAAATTGCAAATAAAAAAATTATAAGGCTAAAGGAAGGAAAGTATACAAAAATTGGAATAATGGGTGGAACATTTAATCCAATTCATTACGGGCACCTGGTCACTGCTGAAGAAGCTTTAAAACAGTTTAATCTTGATAAGGTTATATTTATACCTACAGGAATACCACCCCATAAAATATCAGGTATTTTAGCGAGTACAGAAGACAGATACCTTATGACAGTAATTGCCACAGCATCCAACCGGGATTTTTTTGTTTCAAGAATTGAAATTGACAGAGAGGGTAAATCCTATACAATTGATACGCTTCACAAACTGAAGAGGATGTTTGGCAAAAGCGTCACTTTATATTTTATAACTGGCGCCGATGCTATTTTGGAAATACTGAACTGGAAAAAAGCTGATAAGATAACCGGTCTATGTAAATTTATTGCAGCAACTCGCCCTGGTTATGATATTTCGAAAATAGAGGAATTGAAGAAAAAACTCTTTAAAAATTTAAAAGATTTTAAGGAGAATATTTTTTTAATGGAGATTCCGGCTCTTGCAATTTCCTCTACTGAAATCCGCAGTAGAATAAAATCAAATAGACCAGTAAATTATTTACTGCCTGAAGGTGTGTGTAATTATTTATTAAAGCATGAATTATATAAATAAGGATTTTTTAGTTTTAAGTAAAAAACAAAATGTTCACTTAAATAATTTAAAGGAACTGGTAAGAAGGCAAATGCCTGTTGAGCTTTATAAACATTCCATAGGTACTCTCAATTATTCAATTAAGCTTGCATCTATTTATTTTTTAAAGCTGTTACCTGATAAGCCAGGAAATGAATTACTAAGACTCTATTATAAGCTCTGCCTTTCATGTATACTCCATGATTATGGAAAAATATTTAAATATGAAGAGCTTTTAAGAATTGCTGTTGAAGAAAAAATAAAACTTTCAGATTTTGAATTAAAATGTAAATCTATAATTCACGGGTTTGTAACACCATTCCTTATCAAGCGGGATTTTGGTATTAATGATGATGAGATAGGGCAGGCTATAAAATGCCACACAATAGGCTCTTATAATATGACTCTTATTGACAGATTGCTTTACATTTCTGATAAAGTAGAAGAGACTAGAAATTATGAAGAGATAGACTACCTGCGAAAATTGTCAGAAACTGACCTTAGCTGGTGTTTACTGGAAGTTTATAAAAGTAATATAATATATGTTATAAATAAAAATAATCTGCTGCATCCGGATACTGCAAAAATTTGGAATTATATCTGTGGAGGTTTTAAAAATGCCATTTAATGATGATGATAATTTCGATTATGAAGAAAAACGAAAGCAAGAAAGCGATGAAGATTTCTTCGGAAAATATCCCCCCGAAAAAGAAAGTGAATACGGGGACGAGGAACCTGTCAAGGAAGAGGATGAGGACATAGAAGAGAGCTTCTTTAAGGATTCAGATTTTGATTTAAAGGGGTACAGGGAAGAAGAATATGATGAATACGGTGCCAGGAGTTCAAAAGCAAGAGAAAGGGGCAGGAAAAGAAAGGTAATTATATCAACTCTTGTAATAATGTCTGTTTTAGTTCTTGCTGCAATAGGAATTGTTTTTGGTTTCAGATATATAAAAAATAAGTATTTTAGTGGAACTATTGAGACAACAACAGGTGAGGAAGAGGCAATTGTTGTCCCGAGTTCTTTAAAACTGGGCAGGGACCTAAATATTGTTATTTCATGCGCACAGGACAGTCTGCTTGAGCCCCGGATTAATTCAGTATTTTATTCTCAATACACAAGCAGTAAATCCGAGCTTATTACACTATGCTTTCCGGTAAATACATTATTTGAAATTCCTGGTTTTGGTCTTGACAGCCTCGACAGGTCAGTGGAATATGGCGGGATGGAGCTACTTGGTCTTACGGTGGAGAGCAATATCGGAATGGATATTGACAATTACCTCCTTCTTGATGTAGCAAATGTTGTAAACAAGCTTGAGGGAATAAAATTGGAACTGGATAAGGATATAACCATAACAGATGATGATGGTTCAAAAGTTGAACTTAAACAGGGGGAGAATATTTTAAATGGTGATGATGCTTTGACTTTTTTAAAATATTTCAACGGCACTACTGCTGATATATCAATATCTGATATAAAGAAACAAAAACTTCTTTTTGACAGCATAATGATAAAAATTGCAGGTACAAAAGAAGAGGATCTTACAAGAAATTTAACAAAAATCAATGATTATGTTGATACCGATCTTAATCTTGAAGAGCTGTCCGGGTTTATTTCGACCATTTCCCAGCTAACAAAAGAGCAGAATAAGGTATATGTTCTTGATGGCAGAGTGGAACCGCTTGAGGAGGGAAATCTTGTATTCGTTCCTGACATCTCCAGAGTTTTTGATATTTTTAAACAGCAGGTTCTGGTTGAAGATGAAACTGATGAATTTGAGACTGGCCCAACTTTATCTCTTTCAGTTCTTAATGGGGTTGGAATAAAGGGAATAGCAAAAAAGACTTCTGAAATTTTTATAGGACTAAAGTATTCTGATGGAACTTTGAAATTTAATGTTACAACTATTGCAGATGCAGACAATTACAACTATGCTGATACCCAGATTATACTCAAGTCAGATGATGAAGCCATAATGAAGGCAGCTGAAGGAATAAAGAATGTTATGCTTGCAGGCAGTATTACAATACAGGATGGGGACAGCCAGAATACAGATATTGTTATAATAATAGGGAAGGATTTCAATTATGACAAAGCTGTTGAAGCACTCCAGGCATCAACATCAGAGACTACCTCTGAAAGCTCAGAGACAGCTGAGACCACTACTGGGGAATCTGCAGGGGAGGGTGTTATATTTACAGTTAATGTATTAAATGGTGAAGGAACTGCAGGGATAGCTAAAACAGTGAGCGGTATTTTAAAAGAAAATTTAAACAAAGATACCAAAACCATCGAAGTAAAAGAAGCAAAAGATGCTGACAGTTTCAATTACAATATTACTAAAATATTAACTCATACTGATAAGGAAGGCATTGAAAATGTAGCCAGCAAAATCAAAGAAGTGCTCGGGGTGGGGACAATTTCAAGTTCTTCAGATAATCCAGATAAAGTTGATATTACAGTAATAATAGGGAGTGATTATACAAAATAGTAGATAGGATAAAAAAACAGATAAATAAACGTAAATTAGAAAATAAAAAGGGCACCATAGAAGGTGCCAAAAAATTAGTCAGGCCGGAGTTAAAAGACCCCATTGATGTTGTGAAATATATTGCAGGGATTGCTGATGAAAAGAAGGCTGATTATATAAAGATTTTAAATGTTGGACCAAGACTTGCAATAACTGACTACTTTATAATAATCAGTGCAAAAAATACACGTCTTACAAGAAGAATAGAAGAAGAGATAGAAGTAAGGCTAAAAAAACTTGGTATTTTTGCGATTAATATAGATGGTGTTAGTGAAGGCAGCTGGATTCTTATGGACTATGATGATTTTGTGGTCCATTTATTTACAGACGAGTACAGGCTATATTATGACCTTGAGAGATTATGGCGGGATTCCAAGGTTATAAAGGTTAGAGCTGCAAGTAAAAAATCCGCTGCGGGTACTGACGTAAATAAAGATACTGGTGAAGATTTTGATATAAATATTGAAGTTGAGGATAAACTAAATTAATGAATTTCTGTTGGATAATTTGATATCCTGATAAAATTCCTGATTTATTCAGTTTAAATAGTTCTAATAATTTTAATTCCAGTTAATTATTCAGAAATAATTAAATATTTCATTAACTTCAATAAATGTCTAAAGAAAGTTTTAAGTGGTGTAATTTAAACATTAGAATTTGAACTGCCTTTTTTAAGCATGGATAAAATATCTAAAGGGAGATAGTGTTTTAAAATTGGATTTTAGCGATATCTACAATCCTCAGAAAATA
>Ga0194126_10004061_pt1 | contig 22607 bp, 19 predicted proteins | sample TA2KigC150mmetaG_FD_148641 | JGI IMG/M metagenome (GOLD analysis project Ga0194126, IMG submission 148641) | Freshwater microbial communities from Lake Tanganyika, Tanzania - TA2015035 Kigoma Deep Cast 150m | ecosystem: Environmental > Aquatic > Freshwater > Lake | place: Tanzania: Lake... | reverse complement strand
AGGGACAGAGCGCTTATAGAATTTATTTATTCTACAGGGACAAGGGTAAGCGAGGTTGAAAACCTTAAAAATAGCGATATTGATATAGAAAAAAATGAAGCAAAGGTTTTGGGTAAGGGCCGAAAACCCAGAAACGTATATTTAAACAGCCAGGCTGCATACTGGCTCAAAGAATACGAAAAATATAAAATATCCCATAGCCTTGCTGCTGAGCCAGGTGCTGAAGTTTTTAAAAGTAAAAATAATCAATTTAAAAATACTACTGAGAATGCTGTATTTTTAAACCGCTTTGGTAAAAAACTTTCAGCAAGAAGCATGAGAAACATTGTGATAAAATATGTTAAATTATCCCAAATTGATAAAAAAATAAGCCCGCATGGCATCAGGCACACTTTTGCAACGCATCTTCTGCAGGAAGGTGCAGGAATAAGGGAAATACAGGAACTGCTGGGCCATGCGGATATATCCACAACCCAGATATACACACATCTTAATATAAAAAAAATCAGGCAGGAATATGATAAATGCCATCCGAGGGCAAAATAAAATACTTTTGCCGGAATCATTGCAGCCTTTTAAAATCATTCTGGGGTAAGCATCTAAAATTCCGGGATAAATAATTAAAGGGACAGGATGGGTTATTAATAAAACCATTTGAAGGCGAAGCGGGCATGGTTCCTCCTTTGGAGGAGAGCGAAGCCTTAAAAACTTGAGCATGCTTTTTCTCGCGGGGAAAAAGCATGCGTGTTTTTGAAATAACCCATCCTGGCATTAAGGTTTTAATTTCATTGCTATCCCGGAATTTTGGATGCTTCCCATTTATGGAATGTATTTGCTCAAAAAATAAGTTTATGTTAAACTTTATCGTTGAATTTCACACATCACTTAAAGCAATATGGTGACTGCAAAAAAGTTAAAGTGATGGAGGATAAACCATAAAACAGGAGGAAAAATACATGGAAAGCATAGTAACTATGCGACAGCTCCTAGAAGTAGGAGTTCATTTCGGCCATCAGACAAGAAGATGGAACCCCAAAATGAAAAGATATATATATGCTGAAAAAAATGGCATATATATAATAGACCTGCAGCAGACCCTGCAACTTTTAATTGAAGCTTTTGAGCATGTTAAAAACATTGCATCAAATGACGGACTGATTCTTTTTGTAGGAACAAAAAAACAGATCCAGGATATAATTGAGGAAAATGCAACAAATTGCGGCATGCCTTATGTAAGAAACAGGTGGCTTGGCGGCACTTTAACAAACTTTAAGACCATAAGCGCAAGGACAAAAAGAATTGCCGGGATTGAGGAAATGGAGAAATCAGGCACTTTTGAAATGCTTCCAAAAACGGAAGTCCTGCAGATAAAAAAAGAATATGAAAAACTGCTTTATAACATGGGGGGGATAAGGCATATGAAAAGAATGCCTGATTTAATGTTTGTTATAGACCCCCATAAGGAGGCCATAGCAGTCGAAGAAGCAAAAAAAATCGGCATTCCGATAGTTGGAATTGTTGATACAAATTGCGATCCTGATAAGGTTGATTATATTATTCCTGGAAATGATGACGCAATAAGGTCTTGCGGACTTATTTGCGGCATTATATCAGAAGCAGTTAAAAGAGGAAGGGCAGAAGCAGGCTTAAGTTCTGTTACGGTAGAAAAAACTGCCATCATAAATACAGAGATATTAGAAGAAGAAGACATAGAAAACGATGAGAATGAAAAATCTGGTGATTAAAAACACTGAAATTTTAAAGAAGAAGTTTAATTTTTAATGATTATTTTTTAAGTTATAAACAGGGGGGTTTATGGAAATAAATGCGGAAACAGTAAAAAAATTAAGGGAAAAAACGGGCGTTGGTATGATGGACTGCAAAAAAGCCCTTGTTGAATGCAATGGCGATTTTGAAAAAGCCGGGCAGTATTTAAGGGAAAAGGGCCTTGATAAGGCAGCTAAAAAATCTTCCCGCCCAACACGTGAAGGAATAATTGACACTTATATTCATCTTGGCTCAAAAATCGGTGTTATGCTTGAAATTAACTGCGAAACTGATTTTGTTGCTAAAAATGAAGTGTTCAGGGATCTTTCACATAATATTGCTCTTCATATAGCTGCAGCGTCTCCTTTATATGTATCAAAAGAAGATGTACCTGAAGAAGTTGTTGAAAGGGAAATGGACATATATAAAAAACAGGCCTTAAATGAAGGAAAGCCTGAAAATGTTGTTGAAAAAATTGCAGAAGGCAAACTTTTGAAGTTTTACCAGGAAATCTGCCTGCTTGAACAATTATATGTAAAAAACAATGATGTCAAAATAAAAGACCTGATTAATGAAAATATAGCCCGTATAGGGGAAAACATAACATTAAAAAGGTTTGCAAGATGGGTACTTGGAGAAACAAGCGGCGGAGAATAAATTTATGGACGTTCCTAAATACAAAACCATAATGTTAAAGATAAGCGGTGAAGCGCTTATTGGCAAATCAAACTATGGCATAGATACTGAAGTCATGGATAATATAGCTTCTCAGGTAAAAGACGTTTTTAATCTTGGCTTAAAAATTGCTATTGTAATTGGCGGAGGTAATTTTTGGAGAGGCGCGTCTGCAAGCGCAAATGGCATGGACAGGACCACAGCAGACCACATAGGCATGCTTGCAACTTTAATGAATGCGCTTGGCCTGCAGGACGCTCTTGAAAAGAAAAACATATCAACAAGGGTTCAGTCTGCCATAACAATGCAAGAAATTGCAGAACCTTTTATACGCAGGAGGGCAATCAGGCATCTTGAAAAAAACAGGGTTGTAATATTTGCAGGAGGAACAGGAAATCCCTATTTCTCAACAGATACTGCTGCAGCTCTGAGGGCTCTTGAAATAAATGCAGAAATATTGTTTAAAGCTACAAAAGTCGATGGAGTATATGATAAGGATCCGAAAAAACACAGAAATGCCAGAAAGTTTGATGAGCTTACTTTTATTGAGGTTCTTGAAAAAGATTTGAGAATACTTGATTCCACGGCCACATCGCTTTGCATGGAAAACAACCTGCCGGTTGTTGTTTTTGATATAACTAAACCCGGGAATATTAAAGATGTGGTCCTGGGCAAAAAAATTGGCACATTAGTAAAAAAGGGGTGATTACAATTAAAGACGAGCTTTTATCCGATTGTGAAAAAAGAATGAAACTTGCAATTGAAAACACTCAGCATGAATTCAACACGATAAGGTCAGGCAGGGCCTCGGCTGCATTGCTTGACAGGATTTTTATTGATTATTATGGAGCAAAAACCCAGTTAAAACACATTGCGAATATAAGCATACCTGAACCCAGGACAATAGTAATTTCGCCTTATGAGGTAAAATTCATCAAAGATATAGAAAAACAGATACTATCCTCAGACCTTTCCATTAATCCCGGAAATGACGGCAAAGTAATCAGGCTTGTTATTCCCCAATTAAACGAAGAGAGAAGGCATGAATTGGTAAAGCTTGTAAAAAAAATTGCAGAAGACGGCAGGGTATCTGTTAGAAACATCAGGCGGGATATAAACGATGAGCTAAAAAAGCTTGAGAATGGCAAAGAAATAACAAAAGATGACCTGGAAGAATATCATAAAAAAACCCAGGAGCTTACTGATAAATACATAGAAAAAATTAATGAAGCACTTTTATTAAAAGATAAAGAAATAATGGAAGTGTAGGAATTTAAATTTGAAATTATGTGCCTCTTGTTTCAGCTTTTTAAAAACGCCATCTCTTGAAGAATTAAAAAAAGGTGAAATACCTTTACATGTTGCTGTAATTATGGACGGCAATGGCAGGTGGGCCACCTCCAGGGGCCTGCCAAGGATTGTCGGACATAAAAAAGGCGCTATTGCACTGCGTGAAACAGTTATAACCTGCAAAGATCTTGGGATTAAATATCTTACCGCATATTCGTTTTCAAATGAAAACTGGCAAAGGCCCCGCAAGGAAGTGTCTGAGCTTATGGAACTTTTTGTTGAAGTGCTTGGAAGGGAACTTGACGGCATGATTAAAAATGATGTTAAATTAAACCTGGTAGGCCAGAGGGAAATCATCCCGCCTGATATACTTGCCGTTTTTGAAAATGCCGAAAAAAAAACAGAAAATAATAAAACGCTGGTTTTTAATATAGCTTTCAGCTATGGCTCAAGACAGGAAATAAGCCAGGCTTTAAAAAAAATTGCACTGCTGCATAAAGAAGGTGATATAGAGCTTAAGGACTGCAGCCAAAACCTTATAGAGCAGTATCTTTATACTGCCGGCATACCTGACCCGGACCTGCTTATCAGGACAAGCGGTGAGCTCAGGTTAAGTAATTTTCTTTTATGGCAGGCAGCCTATTCTGAACTTTACTTTACAAAAACCCTTTGGCCCGATTTTAACCGCAAGCAGTTTTTCCTTGCTGTAAAAGATTATCAGAATAGAAAGCGCAGATTTGGCAAGCTTTAATCTGCAGTTTCTGTTAAAAGCAGCGCCGTTTAATTTTTATAAAAACTAAATTTAAAAATATGGTAGCATTACAATATATACTTGCAGTACTTGGATTTTCAATGATTATCCTTGTGCATGAGTTCGGCCATTTTATTTTTGCAAAACTTAGCAAAATGCATGTTCTTGAATTCTTTATAGGATTCGGCCCTAAAATTTTAAAATTAAAATCAAAAAAAACCGGGACACTTTATGGAATAAGCGCAATACCGCTGGGCGGCTATAACAAAATCCTGGGCATGGACAGAAATGAAAAAATACCCCCGGAACTAAAAGAAAATGTTTTTTTTAATAAGCCTTACTACAAAAAGCTCCTTGTTATAATAGGCGGAGGGGTTTTTAATATACTATTTGCAATAATGCTTATAATGGTATTCCTTTCATTAGGTATTTACGCCCCCACCAATATTATTGATTATATACAACCCGAATCACCTGCAGAGATTTATGGTTTTATGCAGGGTGACAGAGTAGTTGACATTAATGGAAAAACAATAGAGGCGTGGAATGATTTTTCTGAAAATGTAAAGCCATATCCCGGGGCGGAAGTGGTTTTTAATGTTGTAAGGGATGGCGAAATAATAGAGATTAGGGCTGTTCTTGAAAACCTGGAGGGGCAGGGTTTTCTTGGGGTAAGCCCGTCTTTTGAAAAAACCAGGCTAAGTTTTTTTGAGATTATAAAGGAAAGCTTTAAAATGTTCTGGGAACTTACCATAACCTATATAAAGTTATTCGGAAAACTCTTTTCAGGCCAGATTCCTTTTGAACAGGCAAGACCTGCATCTCCTATTGGGGTCATAAGTATTTTCCAGCAGTCTGCTGCCATGGGGCTGCAGAATTTTATCCTTTTTGTTGCAATGGTTTCAATTTTACTTGCCTTTGGAAATTTCCTGCCGATACTGCCCGTGGATGGCGGCCACATAGTCATTATTACCATTGAAGCTATAATCAGGAGGCCTGTACCGAGAAAAGCTGTTACAATATATAATACGATTGGCATGGTAATAATAGTATCACTGCTGTTTGTAGGGCTTATTTTTGATATTATAAGCCCCATTAATATACAAAAGATGTAATAATGCAAAGATTATGCAAATAATAAGGCGCAATACTTATGAAATCACTGTTGGAAAAATAAGGATTGGCGGCAATAATCCTGTAATTGTACAGTCAATGATTAAAAGCCGCTCAGGTGCTACTGAATTGATTATTGATGAGATAAACGATCTTCAGGATGCCGGTTGTGAGATTATAAGAATTGCAGTGCCCAACAGGCAATCTGCGGCAGCACTTAAATCCATGATAAAAAATAAAGTCTTTAAAGTCCCGGTAATCGCAGATGTTCATTTTGATCCGGATCTTGCTATAGAGGCAATTGAAGGCGGAGCAGACTGCGTAAGAGTAAATCCTGGAAATATGGGGGGGATTCAAAGGCTTGCCGGGATTGCGTTAAAGGCAAAGGAAAAAAAATCCGCATTGAGAATAGGAGTAAATTCGGGCTCGCTTGATAAAAAGATAGTAAAATCAAATTCCGGCAATATCATCGATTCAATGGTTTTCAGTGCGCTTGAAGCTGTTGCATTATTTGAAAAATTAGAGTTTAAAAATTTTAAAATATCTGCAAAAGCATCTTCTGTTATAGATACAGTATCAGTTTATGAATCCCTGTCTTCAAAAACAAGGTATCCGCTGCATCTTGGAATTACAGAAGCAGGCCCGCTTTTTACCGGCGCCATAAAATCCGCCGTGGGTATTGGCATTCTTCTTTCAAAAGGTATTGGGGACACATTAAGGGTATCGCTCACTGATTCATCAGTTAATGAAGTAAAGGCGGCATATACTATTCTTTCAAGCCTTGGATTGCGGCATTACGGGATAAATATCGTTTCATGCCCGACATGCGGCCGTACAAGAGTGGATCTTGCAAAAGTAGTATCCTATATTGAAAAAATTACAGCCTCCTTAAATAAATCTTTAAAAATTGCTGTTATGGGCTGCATAGTCAATGGCCCAGGAGAAGCAAAAGATGCTGATATTGGCATAGCTTACGGCATAAAAAAAGCTGCATTATTTATAAAAGGAAAAGTAATTAAAAGAGTAAATATTGATGTTGTTTTAAAAGAATTTGAAAAAGAATTGCAGAATATGCTATAAATTGTTAAATATTTTTAAGCTTATACTGGACTGGAGCAAAAAGTGGTAAAACTTACAGATTATTTTTTTTCAACATATAAAGAAGAGCCGGGAAATGCTGATATACCCGGATATGCCCTTTCAATCAGGGCGGGGCTGATTAAAAAAACGGCAGCAGGCATATACACATTTATGCCGCTTGGACTTAAAGTCCTTGGTAAAATAGAAAAAATAATAAGGGAAGAAATGGATAGCACAGGTGCCCTTGAAATACTCATGCCGGCACTGCAGCCTGCAGATTTATGGATACAGTCCGGGAGATGGCAGCAGTACGGCCCTGAGCTTTTCAGGCTAAAAGACAGAAATGACCGCCAGTTTTGCCTTGGCCCAACTCATGAGGAAATAATTACAAACATTGCACACCAGAATATTAAATCTTACAAGGACATGCCCTTAAATCTTTACCAGATACAGGTTAAATTCAGGGATGAAATCAGGCCAAGATATGGAATATTGAGGGCGCGTGAATTTATTATGAAGGATGCCTACAGTTTTACAGCAAATGAAAAAGACCTGGACTCCATATACGAAAGTATGTATAAATGCTATTCAAATATTATTGAAAGGCTGGGACTTAAATATTTTGCAGTTGAAGCAGACACAGGGCTCATAGGCGGCAAATACTCACATGAATTTATCATCCTTGCAAAAAACGGTGAGGATGAAATTGTATACTGCCCTGGATGCAGCTATTCTGCAAATTATGAAATGGCAGACTTTAGATCCAAAGAAGACGTTTCCCTTACTGAGGAAAAAGATACGCCGGATTATTCAGAAGTCAGCACCCCAGGCATTACAGATATAAAATCACTCAGCACTTTCCTGTCGCTGCCGGAAGAAAGAATTATCAAAACCCTTTTCTTAAAAGACTGCGAAAAAAATATTTATGCATTTCTTGTAAGCGGGCACAGGGAGCTAAATATTGCAAAAGTGCAGAAATTTTTAGGTAAAAATCTTGAAATGGCTGACGATGAAGTAAGCAATCTAAATATCGGGTATGCAGGGCCGGCAGGACTTGACAGCAGGATATTAATTTATGCGGATAATGATTTAAAGCATAAATCAGGTATGGCGGCAGGCGCAAACAGGCCCGGCTTTCATTTGATCAATATTGACTGCACAAGAGACTTTAAGCCGCATGCCTGGGGCGATTTTGTTTATCCGCAAAAAGGCGATATTTGCCCAAACTGCGAACATGAGCTTATATTTGAGAAAGGAATTGAGATAGGCCATATTTTTAAGCTTGGAACAAAATACAGTGAAAAAATGAATGCAATGTTTCTTGACAGTGACGGAAAGCTCAAGCCTGTAATTATGGGATGTTACGGCATAGGGGTCAGCAGGATACTTGCTGCTGTTATCGAACAGTTAAATGACAGCAGGGGCATAGTCTGGCCGCTTAGCATAGCTCCTTTTCTTGTTAATATAATAGCAATAAATATTGAAGATGATGATGTAAAATCTGCATCCGATATGATTTATGACAAGCTCTTAAAGTCCGGTATTGAAGTAATGTATGATAACAGGAATGTAAGGGCCGGAGTTAAGTTTAAGGATTCAGATTTAATTGGAATTCCTATTAAGCTTATTGTCGGGAAAAACTTTCCTGAAAACAAGACTGTTGAGCTTGAGCTGAGAAAAGACGGATATAAGAAAACACTTGATCTTGATTCAGCAATAAGGTTTATAGCAGAATATCCTTCAGGCAGTCATTTCTAAATAATTTTGCAATATTTTATAAATTAAGCATGCCATGACAGAAAATGCTACTGAAAAAATTACCGGCAGCCTTAAAAATATATTGTACCGCAATACGGATAATAACTATTTTATAGGGCGCTTTATTTGTGAAAACAGTAATGAGCCTATAACAATAGTTGGTTATGCTTTTGAGATCCAGCCTGGCGAAAGAGTGGCTGTTGAAGGCAGGTGGGTAAAGAATAAAAAATATGGCATGCAGTTTGAAATCAGCAGCCTTGAAGTGATGGTTCCAGTAACAGCAGACGGGATTGAAAAATACATCGGTTCAGGAATGATAAAGGGCATAGGTCCTGTCATGGCAAAAAGAATCGTAAAGAAATTCGGCATGGACACACTTGAAATACTTGATAGTAGCCCCGGCAGGCTTTCTGAGATCGATGGTTTTGCACAAAAAAGAATCGCAATCGTAAAAGAGGAATGGAAAAAGCAGAAATATGTGCGCGAGATTATGATATTTATGCAATCATATGATATCAGTAATAATTATGCCTTAAAGATTTATAATAATTATGGCAATGATTCCATAAATGTGCTCAAAACAAATCCATACCGCCTTATTGAAGATATTGCAGGCATAGGTTTTAAAACAGCAGACAGGATTGCTGAGCGCCTGGGCATAAAAAAAGAATCAGTGTTCAGGATTAAGTCAGGTATATTATACATAATGAGAATGCTCACAGAAGCAGGAAACTGCTACTGCCCTTTAGATGAACTTGTTAACCATGCTATGGGTCTTCTTGACATCGGCCAGGCGGATATTTGTTCCTGCATAAATATGCTTACTTCAGAAGACAGCCTTGTGATTAGAGGCGAAGATGATAAAAAAGTTTATCTTACGTGCATTTATGAAGATGAGGTTTTTGTAGCGCGAAAGCTAAGGGAAATTAAGGGTAGTAAAGCAAATGCCTTTTGTTCTGCAGTTGGAAAAACCCTGGAAATCCCGGTTAAAAAACATCCCGGCGGTAAAAGTTTTTTAAGTACAGATAATAATGAATATATAGAAAGAATTATAAATGAACTTACTGCTGATGCCCACATGATGCCGGATAGCGCCCAGATGGAGGCAATAAAAAAATCCCTTTCTGAAAAGGTTGTTATTATAACAGGAAGCCCAGGAACCGGCAAAAGCACAATTCTTGATATAATAATCGCTTTCTTTAAAAGCATGTCCGGTGTTGTGCTTATTGCTGCCCCCACAGGCAGAGCTGCAAAAAGGCTTGAACAGGCTACAGGGTGCCAGGCAAAAACAATTCACAGGCTGCTTAAATACCAGCCGAAAATGAACAGGTTTCTAAAGGATGAAAATGATATGCTTGCGGCTGATGTTATAATTATTGATGAGTCCTCCATGCTTGATATAAGGCTTTTCAGGGCATTGCTTAAAGCAATAGAACCCCATACAAGGCTCATACTTGTCGGAGATGTTGACCAGCTTCCAGCAGTGGGGCCGGGCAATATACTTTCAGATATAATAAACTCAGGGATATTTTGTGTTGTAAAACTTGAGAAAATATACAGGCAGGGCGGGAAAAGCCAGATAATCTATAATGCCCACCGCATAAGGGACGGTATTTATCCTGTTATAAAAAACTCTGAAAACAATGATTTCTTTTTCTTTGATAAAACAGACCCTGAAAGTGCAGTAGACACAGTAATAGATCTTGCTCTTAACAGGATACCTTCAAACTTCAATTTTAAAGCACCTGAAGATATCCAGGTAATAGTGCCAACAAATAAAGGAATTGCAGGAGTTAATAATATTAATTTGAAAATACAGGAAAGGATAAATAAAACAAATATATTTTATAATAAGGGCGCAATGCGCCTTGGTGTAAATGATAAAGTAATACAGCTTAAAAATAATTATGAAAAAGAGGTATACAACGGCGACATTGGTTATATAAAAATTATTGATTTTGAAAACCAGGAGATTTCAGTGGATTTTGATGGAAAATTGGTACATTATGATTTTCATGATACTGACCAGCTGACACTTTCCTATGCAATTTCCATACATAAATCCCAGGGTTCTGAATTCAGGTGTGTTATAATACCCATACTAACATCGCATTATATGCTTCTGCAGCGCAATCTTCTTTATACAGCCATTACAAGGGCTAGGGAAGTAGCAGTCATTGTAGGCAGCAAGAAAGCAATAGGCATGGCTGTTAGCCGCAATATCACAGATAACAGGTTCACAGGCTTAAAAGATTTGCTTGCCGGATGTTTTTAAAAAACTAAATTAAATTGTATTGACTAAAAAACACTCTGAATATAAAATATTTTTAACAATATAGTAATATTAATTGCTTGATTTATAAAAATTTTGTACTTGAATTGCAGTTTTAGTAAACAATATTGGCAATTACGGATATTTGGGATTATAAAAGTCAAAATAATTCCGGGTTAATTACTTAATAAGTTAATAAAAAGTAAACAATAGCATTGCTGTTAATTAGCCATAATTTGTAAATATTTAAAATTTTATAAGAGGTTGGATTTACTAAAAATTATTATAAGAAAATAGTCCAGGTGCCATAAAAACTAATATTACACCCGGGTGTTTATTATAATTTACAAGTACAAATCGGATTATAAATCGGGCATTGATGCTCGATTTTTTTATTGGAGGGAAACAATACATGGATACTTTGTTGACAGTACTCAAATATGTTGGTATCGGCGCAATTATTGTAGTAATTGGGTTCTTTATGGGTTTTTTCTACAGGAAAGTTGTAATTGATAACAAAATGAACTCTGCTGCAAGCAAATCAAGCAGGATTTTGGATGATGCAAAAAAAGAAGCTGTATCGCTAAAAAAAGAAGCTATAATAGAAGGAAAAGAGGAAGTTGCAAATCTCAAGTTAAGGAGCGAGGAAGAGTTAAAAAGGCAAAGATATGAAATACAGAAAATAGAAAACAGGTTACTTGCTAAAGAGGAGTCCCTGGATAAAAAAGCTTTTTACCTTGAGAAAAAAGAACAGGGTTTTTCCGCCAGGGAAAATGAACTTGAAAAACTCAAATCAAAGCTTGACGAAACACTTAAAAAAGAAATTCTGAGGCTTGAAGCAATTGCAGAACTTACAAGGGATGAGGCACGCGCAATACTTATGAAGAAAATAGAAGACGATGCCAGGCTTGATGCAGTAAAAGAAATCAAGAAAATAGAACAAAAAACAAAAGAGGAATCTGATAAACTTGCCAAAAAAATAATTGCACAGGCCATTCAAAGATGCGCAATAGACCATACAAGCGAGGCAACAGTTTCAGTTGTAAACCTGCCTAGCGATGAAATGAAAGGCAGGATAATAGGCCGCGAAGGGCGCAACATAAGGGTATTTGAAAACCTGACAGGCATAAATATCATAGTTGACGACACTCCTGAAGCTGTAATACTTTCATCATTTGACCCTGTCAGAAGGGAAATAGCAAGGGTAACTCTTGAAAACCTTATAATGGATGGCAGGATACACCCTGCAAGAATCGAAGAAATGCATGAAAAGGCCACAAAACTCATAAACGATGAAATAAAAATGGAAGGCGAGCAGGCAATTTTTGATATTGGGATATCAGATATTAATCCGGGAATAATTAAAGTTATAGGCAGGCTCAAATACAGGACCAGTTATGGACAGAATGTACTGATGCATTCAAAAGAAGCTGCCTATATCGCAGGCATAATAGCATCAGAACTTGGCCTTAATGTAAAAAAAGCTAAAAGAGCAGGGCTTCTTCATGATATCGGAAAGGCTTTAACACATGATATTGAAGGGTCTCATGCAATTATTGGAGCAGAGCTTGCAAGAAGGCTGCATGAAGATGAGGAAATTGTGCATGCTATAGAGGCGCATCACAGCGAAATAGAAGTTCAGACATTCCTTGATGTAATAGTGCAGGCAGCAGACATGATTTCCGGCTCAAGGCCAGGGGCAAGAAGAGAAACAATAGAAAGTTATATCAAACGTCTTGAAAGCCTGGAAAAAATAGCTACAGAATTCAATGGAATTGAAAAAGCTTATGCAATACAGGCAGGCAGGGAAATCAGGGTAATGGTTAAGCCTGATGAGATAAATGATGATCTTGCAGCTATTGTTGCAAAAGATATTGCAAAGAAAATTGAAGGTGAAATGGAATATCCCGGACAGATAAAAGTGACTGTGATAAGGGAAAGCAGATCAATTGAATATGCAAAATAAGCCTGGGAAAAATCCACTTATTTGTAATTTATTTGACCCTGCAATGGTTAAAACGGTCCAAAGTTATGAATAATAATACTGATTACAACAGGTTTTTATCTGATTTAAATATAACCGCACATCTTAAAGTAGAGGAAGATCTCGGCAGCGGTTATGTGAGATTAAAAATCTCTGAAGCCGAAAGAAGGCAGGCTCTACAGGATATAAAATGCATTGAAGATATTGTTCTTGAATGCCTCAGGAATTCACGGGATGCAAAAAGTAAAAATATTTTTATAGCAACAAAGAAAATATCAGACAAAACAAGGCATCTTTATATTATTGATGACGGAGCCGGAATCCCGGATAAATTCCACAAACTCATATTCCAGTCAAGAGTTACTTCAAAACTGGAGAATGCTGTAAGGGATCCCTATGGTTTTCATGGCAGGGGTATGGCTCTTTTTTCAATCAAGCTTAATGTTGAAAAAATATGCATTTCATATTCCGGGCCAGCTAAGGGCACTGCAATATTCATTGAAGCTGATACTGGAAAGATTACTGAGAAAAAAGACCAGTCTGCGATGCCTGTAATTAAAAAAAATCCTGGCAGCATAACAATTGAAGGCGGGGTCAACAATATTGCAAGAATACTTATGGAGTTTTCCCTCCAGAATCCGGATATAAATATTTTTTATGGAAGCCCCACGCAGATAGTATCAACAATGATTGCAAATTCAAAATTTAATAAAAACGCCTGCAATATAAAAGATTTAAAGGAAATTATTTCCAGGCCCGGCTTAAAAATAACTGATTTTGTTGCAATTGCGTCTAATTACGCAATCCTTGGGCAGGTTTTAAAAGAATACTTTAATATGAATATTTCAGAGCGGGCAATACAAAGAATATTTTATGGAGAAATTCAACAGCTTAATTCTTTTAAAGTTTATCTTGATATGTTTTTACGAAATGAATCAGCTTCAAGGATATCCCTGAATAAGGCAGGGAAAACAGCTCTAAAGGATGATAATGCTTTTGTTTTGCAGGATTGTAAGAATAAAGATTTGCTAACCGGAAAAGTTTTAAATGATAATAATGACAACCTCAGTCTTTGCGATGAATTGGGCCTTGTAAAAAGATTTAAAGATGAAGAAATCAGGTATATAATAGATATATTAAAAAAAGAAATTAATAAAACAGGCAGCAGATACTTTATTGAAGCAGCTGAAAATGTGGAAATTACAAAGCAAAATAATACATTGAATTTAAAAATTAATCTAAAACAGAAGAATTAATAATAAACATGTAAAAAGAAATATAATAATATGAAATTACTAAAAGTATCGTCATCATCGAAGCCAAACTCAGTTGCAGGTGCAATAGCTGGCATAATAAGAACAGACAATAAAGTACAGATACAGACAATAGGTGCAGGCGCCCTCAACCAGGCAGTAAAGAGCATTGCAATTGCAAGGGGTTTTATTGCGCCCACTGGCCAGGAAATTGTATGCATACCTTTTTTTAAAGACATTGAAATAAACGGGGAAACAAAGACTGCAATAGTGATAAATGTTGAAGTAAGATAATTATTTTACTGCTTATTTTTGAATTTTAAAAATAGCGGTACTTTAAAGCTGCCACTTTTATATAAATCACATAAAAATTATGGAAACTGGTAAAAAATTTTATATTGAGACTTTTGGCTGCCAAATGAATGAATTTGATTCAGGGCGACTGGTATTTATTTTAGAAGGAAATGGATTTATAAGGACAGAAAACATAAATTATGCAGACATGGTTATAATAAATACCTGTTCTGTGCGCAAAAAAGCTGAAAACCGCTTATACGGCCATATAGGGAATTTAAAAATATTGAAAAACAAAAATCCGGGACTGATTATTTGCATAGGCGGCTGCACTGCGCAGAGTTTAAGAGATAAAATACAGAAAGACTTTCCTTTTGTTGATATAGTTTTCGGTACAGCAAATATAAGCAGTTTTTTGCCTATCCTTGAAAAAAGACTGAAAACTGGCCGCATTATATGCGATACAACAGGAATAGAAATGACCCGGACAATCAACGGCCACACTGATAAGCGTAAGACGGAAAACTGTAAAGAAATGCTCCAAAGTATTCCGGAATGCAATGAAAACAATTATCTTGACTCTTCAGGAACCGATGGCTTTAAATCTTTAATCCCTGTAACCGTAGGATGCAATAATTTCTGTTCTTACTGTATTGTTCCCTATGTAAGGGGAAGTGAAAGATCTGTCGCCTGCTATGCAGTTTTAAATAAAATAAAAAAACTTGTCGAATGCCATGGAGTCGTTGAAGTTACACTTCTTGGCCAGAATGTCAATTCATACGGCATGGATTTTAAAACCCGGCAATATATTGGCAGTGAATCTAAGAAACGCCGGAAGTGTATGAATTTTGCACAACTGCTCGACAGCGTTGCAGCCGTAAATGGCCTGAAAAGAATAAGATTTATGACATCTCATCCAAAAGATTTTTCTGATGATATAATAAAAGTTATAAGTGAAAATAAAAATATATGTAAACACATACATCTTCCGCTTCAGGCTGGTTCTGATAAAATACTTACCCTCATGAACAGGAAATACTTGATTAAAGACTATATTTCATTATATGAAAAAATAAAAACTATTATGCCGGATTGCGCAATTACAACAGACATTATTGTCGGGTTCCCGGGTGAAGAAGAGGCAGATTTTTTAAAAACACTCGATACTGTAAAAATACTCAGGTTTAATCGGGCATTTACTTTTATTTACTCTCCCAGGCAGGGTACTGCGGCTGAAAAACTTGAGGATAAAGTTATATTTTCTGAAAAGAAAAAGTGGTTTTCAGAACTTGTCAGGGTGCAGAACAGGATTTCATTTGAAGAAAATGCATTTCTTGTGGGTAAAAAGTTTGAAGTACTGGTTGAAGGTAATGATAAAAAAGAAAAGGGTTTGCTTAAAGGCAGGCTTGAAAATAATAATATAGTTCATTTTTACAGTGATAATCCTGGAAAAAATTTCGGAAAATTTGTTTTTGTAAAAATAACAGGGTCAAAAACATTTTATTTAAACGGGGAGATGGCTGGAAAATAATATGTATGTTATTGGCACCAGTGATAAAAATTGTTTAACAGGCTATCTTGAAAAATCTCAAATAAATATACGCCAGCTGATTTTTAAAGCCATTGAAAAAAAAGCAGTTATACTGATATGCGGCCCCACATGCTCAGGAAAAACAGCTGCTGCGCTAAACATTGCCCTTCTTCTTAATACAGATATAATTTCAGTTGATTCAATGCAGGTCTATAAAAAAATGGACATCGGAACAGACAAAATTAACACTTGCAAATACGGGATAAGACAGTATATGACAGATATTTTCAAACCTTCGCATCACGTAACTGCTGTAGAGTTCAGGGAAAAGTGCCGTAAAATCATTGAAAATGATTTTTTTTCAAAAAATAGAATACCCCTGCTTGCCGGAGGCAGCGGCCTTTATATAAGGGCTGTAATAGATGACTTGAAGTTTGCTGTAAAAAAAACTGCCAATTTACCCTCCCGGTTTCCGGAAAATACTTGCAGCAGCGCAGATGAATATGAAAAATTAAAAAAAGTCGATCCCGGGTATGCAAAAAAAATAAGCCCTAATGACTCAAGAAGGATTTCCGGGGCGCTGCAGGTTTACAGAAAAACCGGGAAACCCTTTTCACAGTTTGAGGATACCTGGAATAAAAGAGAGTCAGTGTACCGGACAGTTCTGGTAGGGCTTACAAAAGAAAAAAACAACCTTCATGAATGTATAGAAAACAGAGTAAGCGTGATGTTTGAAAATGGACTGATTGATGAAGTCAAGAGCCTTTTATCTGCGGGATACCAAAACTGCAGCAGTTTAATGCAGGCTGTAGGATACAAGGAAGTTATACGCTATCTTGAGGGAGAGGCAACTGAAGATGAATGCAGGCAAAGGATTGTAAAAAATACTAAAAAACTTGCAAAAAAGCAGCTTACCTGGTTTAAAGCAGATACAAGGATTAATTGGATAAGAGCCGACTATTATGATAATATCATATATTTAATTGGAGATATAATTAAAATTATATGGAAAGATTTGGATAATGAGTAGCATTAAATTTGTAAAAATGCACGGCCAGGGAAATGATTTTGTTATAATAGATGCCTTAAATGACGATATAATCCTTTCAAGTGAAGTTATTTCTTGCATTTGCGACCGTCATTTCGGCATAGGAGCAGACGGACTGATTTTTATAAGGAAATCTGCTTCTGCTGACTTTTTTATGGATTATTACAACCAGGACGGCACCACAGCCGAAATGTGCGGCAATGGAATCAGGTGCATGGCAGGATATATAATTACTCATAATTATTCTTTAAAAGACAATTTTACAATTGATACAAGGGCGGGCATTAAAAATATTTCAGTATTTGAAAATAACAATACCGGAAAAAAAGACCTTAAAAATATCAGCATAAAAGTTGATATGGGAAAACCAGTATTTGAGCCCGGTAAAATACCTGTTAATATAGAAAACCCGGATATGAATTCAACAGCTGCAGCTAAAGCAGGCACAGGTGCATCAGAGCAGGTTAAAAATACCCCTTTAAAAGTGTACAGCTGGCCGCTTGAAGCTTGTGGCAATTTGTTTAAAATTAACTGTGTTTCCATGGGTAATCCACATTGTGTCATTTTCCTTGATGATAATACCGAACTTAATTCAATACCTCTAAAAAAATGGGGCAGCGCTATTGAAAATCATCCGTTATTTCCTGCAAAAACAAATGTTGAGTTTATAAAAATTACTGGCGGCCAGGTTTATATGAGGGTCTGGGAGCGTGGCGTAGGGGAGACACTAGCCTGCGGCACCGGAGCATGCGCATCTGCAGTTTGTACAATATCTCTTGGTAAAACAGCAAGCAATGATGTTAAAGTATTTCTTCCAGGCGGAATGCTGTCAGTTTTATGGGATGGAAATGAATCTCCAGTATTTCTTGAAGGCTGCGTAAAAACAGTATTTGAAGGCATTTATTATATTAATCAATAAAAAACCGCATACAGGGGAAAACAATTATGATATTTGAAGAAGCACAAAGGTTAAAAGCTCTCCCGCCTTATCTTTTTGCAGAAATTGACAAGGTTATCAATGAAAAAAAATCAAGAGGGGAGGATGTTATAAGCCTTGGGATAGGGGATCCCGACATTGAAACCCCGGAGCAAATAATTGATAAATTGTGCGCTGAAGCAAAAAATAAAGATAATCACAGATACCCTTCAAGCTACGGCCACAAAGTGTTTAAAGAAGCTGCTGCAGCTTATTACAGGGATAGGTTTAATGTTATACTTGATCCCGAGACAGAGATTATAACTTTATGGGGCTCTAAAGAAGGAATATCCAATATTGCATATGTATTTATAAACCCGCAAGATATAGCACTTGTTCCTGATCCGGGATACCTTGTGTACAATATAGGCACAATGTTTGCAGGGGGAAGCAGCCATATAATGCCCTGTGTTGAAGAAAATAATTTCCTGCCTGATTTGGATGCAATAGATAAAAAAACTGGCCAAAAAGCAAAAATAATGCACCTTAATTATCCCAATAATCCCACATCTGCCTCTTGCAGCCTGGATTTCTTCAATAAAGTAAGGGATTTTGCAGCACAGAACAGTATACTTGTCTGCCATGATAATGCATACTGCGATGTTTATTTTAATGAATCGGCAAAACCATTAAGTTATTTAAATGCCGAAGGCGCAATAGAAACAGGAATTGAGTTTAATTCACTATCCAAGACTTTCAATATGACAGGGTGGAGGATTGGATTTGCAGCAGGAAACAGCCATGTCATAGCAAGTCTTGGAAAATATAAAACAAATGTTGACAGCGGGGTATTTAATGCTGTACAGTATGCCGGCGCTGAAGCTCTTAAAAACTGGAAAGATCATTCACAGAATAACATCAGTATTTACAGAAAAAGAAGGCAGATGGTATTTGATGCCTTTAATAAAATCGGCTTAAAATATTATAAATCAGATTCCACCATTTATATATGGGCAAAAGTGCCGCAAGGATACACATCAAAATCTTTTGCGCAGCACCTGCTTGATAAAGCAAACGTGGTTGTTACCCCAGGCAGCGCATTCGGCGCTTATGGGGAAGGTTATTACAGGATATCCATAACACTGCAGGATTCAAGGCTTTATGAAGCGCTTGAAAGGATAAAAAAAGTCTTATAGTGGAAAAAGCACTATTAATCTTTATAAGATTAAAACATAAAAAAATATTATCTCATGCTGCTCCAAAGAGTTTTAGTTCCTCCAATGCACAGAATAAAAACGGGAAGTCAAACCATGAAATAGAACATGAGGAATTGAAAAACCTTGTGCTGAGTGCCGGGGCAAATGTAGAGGATATAATTGACCACAGCCAGGATAATATTAATCCCAGGTTTTATATAAGCAGCGGAAAACTCGAAGAAATAAAATCGCTTATTAGCTACAAAGAATATGACCTGGCCGTATTTGACAACGATCTAAGCCCTGCACAGCAAAATAACCTGGAAAAAACATTCAAAATTAAAGTTATTGACAGGACAGCACTTATACTTGATATTTTTGCACAGCGCGCCCGAAGCAGCGAAGGCAAGCTGCAGGTTGAACTTGCCCAGCTTAATTATATTCTCCCAAGACTCCGGGGCAAAGGTGTTGAACTTTCAAGGCTTGGCGGCGGCATAGGAACCAGGGGCCCTGGCGAACAGAAGCTTGAAGTCGACAGGAGGAAAATAAGGAAAAGAATATCGCAGCTTGAAAGCCGTATTAATAAAATAGAAATACAGAGAGAAACACAGCGCAAGAAAAGGGAAGGAAACCGGATTTTCCAGGTATCTCTTGTAGGTTATACAAACAGCGGCAAGTCAACACTTTTAAACAAGCTAACAAAATCCGACGTCCTTGTAAAAGACATGCTTTTTTCAACGCTTGACTCTACAACCAGGAAAATTAAAATCCCGGAAATTGATGAAATCCTTGTAAGCGATACTGTGGGCTTTATTGAAAAACTGCCTCACCAGCTTGTTGCGGCTTTTAAATCCACTCTTGAGGAGGTGAGGAAATCTGATTTACTTCTCTTGATTGTTGACAGCGGCAGCATTAACTTTCAAAAAAATATAAACAGCGTTACGAATGTTTTAAAAGAGATTGAAGTGATTGATAAACCTGTTGAAATTGTTTTTAATAAAATAGACCTATTAAGCGCAGAAGAGCTTGATAAACTTAAACTAAAATATAAGAATGCAGTTTTTATATCCGCATTAAAAAGCAGCGGTCTTGAACGACTTTATGAGAAAATAAAAAATACTGTTAACCAGGCAAGGATTGAGATATCCCTAAAAATTCCATACAGTGATAATGAAATGATCTCTTTTATTTACAGGAATTGCAAAATACTTGAAAAAAATTATCTTGAAGACGGGGCATTACTGGTTATATATGCAAATACAGCTATAATGGAAAAAGTAAAAAAATATCTCTACAGGAAAAACGGCATTAAAAAAACTTTCTAAAAATATTTCCTTATAACGCCAATGACTTTTCCAAGTATTTTTACATCGCTAAGTTCAATTGGTTCCATAAAATCATTTTCAGGCATAAGCTTAATACTTTTTGCTTTCCTGAAAAACCTTTTCACGGTTGCTTCATCTTCTATTAATGCCGCAACTATTTCGCCGTTCATTGCTGTTTCCTGTTTTTTAACTATTATGTAGTCCCTGTCAAGAATACCGGCATTTACCATGCTGTCCCCGGACACCCGGAGCATAAATACCTCATTATTGTTTTTAACAAAATCTGCGCTTACAGGAAAATAGTCTTCTATGTTTTCATCTGCAAGAACAGGCGTTCCTGCAGCAATGCGCCCCAGCACCGGTATGAGCACTGTATTATTATCAAAAAAATTATTATTTGTTTTATTCCTGGCAGGGGAGCTGCCTGGGTGAAAAAACATATCATATACTTCTTTTGAAACCTCTATTGCGCGTGGTTTTGCAGAATCCCTTCTAATATAGCCGAATTCCCCGAGTTTTTTCAGGTGGGCATGTATTGTGGCGGAGGAACTTAAATTAACAGCCTTTGCAATTTCTCTTACAGTGGGGGGGTACCCTGATTCCCTGGTTTTGTCGATTATATAACCAAGTATTTCACTCTGTCTTTGGCTAAGTTGATGCTTTTTTTCTTCCATGAATTATATGATAGCACAAAAGCGAACCTTATGCAAACACAGGTTCGCTTTTTACGTAATGATTTAAAATCTAAAGTACATAAACCTTAATTTGAAAGTACCGCAAATTTCAGGCAAAGTCGCTTAAGGTTATTTATCTTCTTTTTTAATCCATGTCATCATCTTCCTGAGTTCTCTGCCTACAACTTCAATAGGATGGTTTTCCTCTTTTTTCTTTATAGCATTATAAACGGGCCTTCCTGCCTGGTTTTCAAGAATCCAGTCTCTTGCAAAAGCTCCTGACTGTACATCCTCAAGGATTTTTTTCATATTTTTTCTTGTTTCTTCCGTTATAATCTTTTTACCAATCACCATATCACCGTATTCAGCAGTATCGCTGATGGAATACCTCATCCATGAGATTCCTCCTTCATATATGAGGTCAACAATAAGTTTAAGCTCGCTAAGTACTTCAAAATAAGCAATTTCCGGCTGATACCCGGCTTCCATAAGAGTGTCAAATCCTGCCCTGATAAGCTCTGAGGTACCGCCGCATAAAACAGCCTGCTCTCCAAAAAGATCGGTTTCAGTTTCTTCCTCGAATGTGGTTGTGATAATGCCGACCCTTCCTGCACCAATAGCTTTTGCATATGCAAGCGCAGTTTGTTTGGCTTTTCCTGAAAAATCCTGGTAAACAGCAATAATTGCAGGAACTCCGCTTCCTTCAGCATACATCCTTCTCACTATATGGCCCGGACCTTTTGGGGCAATCATTATAACATCAATATCTTCCTTTGGAACAATCTGGTTATAATGGATATTGAATCCATGGGCAAAACATAAAACATTGCCTTTTTCAATATTTGGCTCAATAGCCTTATAATAAATTGTTTTCTGGAGCTGGTCGGGGAGAAGTATCATGATAATATCAGCCATTTTTGCAGCTTTATCTGCACTGTAAACTTCAAAACCTTTGCTTTTTGCAGCCTCCCATGGCTTGCTTCCTTCAAGCTCTCCTATAATTACATCCATGCCGCTTTCACGCAGGTTCTGCGCATGTGCATGGCCCTGGCTCCCGTACCCGATTATAGCAATTTTTTTGCCATTGAGCATAGCAATATCTATATTGCTGTCATAATTGATTTCTGCCATTTCTTCCTCCCGGACAAAATTTTCAATAATAAAATTACCTGGTTATTTTAGCAAATATATAAAAATAATTACACCTGTTTTAAAAAGTCAATGCTGCATTGATGGCAAAAAGTCATTGAGGGCAATTTAAGTATATTGTTCTTATTTTAAAAAAAGTTTTTAAAAATTTTATGAAAAAACATTGACACAAACACATGTTCGTATTATTATAATAAGCGAACACATGTTCTATGTATAAATATTTATTTTTAATAGCAGGCAGGGAATCAAATGAACGCAAATTCAGGCAAAATAATAAGGGTATTTACAATTATTCTAGCAGTAATTGTATCGGTTCTTGTAATATATGTGCTGTATATAAATAAATCAAAGTTTTACAATCCTGAAACTGTGAGGTATTCAAGGATAACAATAAATGAAAAAAATGATATAAATGAAATTATTTCTTCAATAAATGACTCAAGAACCAAAGATAGATTTGTCAGCGAGATAAAAAAAGTTAATAATTTAAATAATCTTGATAATGAATCAGTTTATGGTAAAACACTG
>Ga0194126_10004059_pt1 | contig 22621 bp, 18 predicted proteins | sample TA2KigC150mmetaG_FD_148641 | JGI IMG/M metagenome (GOLD analysis project Ga0194126, IMG submission 148641) | Freshwater microbial communities from Lake Tanganyika, Tanzania - TA2015035 Kigoma Deep Cast 150m | ecosystem: Environmental > Aquatic > Freshwater > Lake | place: Tanzania: Lake... | reverse complement strand
GCGGCCTGCTCGTGATTCTGGCCGCAGCGCTTACCGGCGCCGCCCTGCCCTTCGGCCGTTTCTATCCCGAACCTTGGCCGACTACGACGCCCACAGGGGGCTCCGGTTAAAAACCTACCCCTGAAAGCTGCCCTCCCTGCCAGGGTGGCGGGTGAAGAGGCTATCGCCAGATCGAACACTGCGCCGGGCCGCTCGTAGCTGCCCAGCACGGCCGGGCTGGCAGGACTGCTCACATCGAGCACGCGCAGCCCGCGGTCGCCGCTGCCCACGTAGGCATGGCTGCCGGCGACCGCCACTTTGTCCGCCCGCCACCCGCCGGCCACGGTCGCCAGCAAGGCTGGGCTGGCGGAGTTGCTCACGTTCAGGATCTGCAAACCGGCCACGCCATCGGCGACAAAAACGATCGTCCCTGCCACTTCGACATCGCGAGCCTGGCCCGGGGTGTCGTAGAGGCCGAGACGGGTCGGGTTGGCCGGATTGCCGACGGCGAGAATCTCCAGCCCATTGTTCCCATCGGCGACGTAGGCTGTGCTGCCCACGACCTGCACATCGAGAGCCGAGCCAGCGGTATCATACGCGCCGAGCAGCGTGGGCGCGGCGGGGTTGCTCACGTTGATGATCTGCAAGCCGCTCGATCCATCCGCGACGTAGGCCGTGCTGCCGATGATTTGGACGGCCCGCGCATCGCCGGGGGTGTCGTAAGTCCCGCGCAGCGTAGGGCTGACCGGATTGCTCACATCTACGATCAGCAGGCCAGCCTCACCGCCGGCGACGTAGGCGATGCTGGGAACCACCACGATCCCGACGGCGCCGGCGAAATCCAGGCCGCCCAGCAACGCGGGCTTCGCCGGGTTCGCCAGGCTGACCACGCGCAGACCGGCGCCGTCGGTCAGATAGGCCGTGCTCCCGGCCAGTGCGATGCCGCTAACCTCCTCACCAGGTAGCGGCAGGCCGGCCACCTGGCGCGGGTGAGCCTTGTCCGCCACGTCATAGGCAGTGAAGCCGCTGCCCTCGCCCAGGTAGATCGTATTTCCGGTCAGGGGCGCGGCGATCGCGGCCAGCCAGCCGCCGAAGTGGCCGGCTGGCTCGAAGGTCACGGCTGCGGGGTGCGCAGCGGGTGCGGCGCCGCTGCCGGCGAGGAAAGCCGTTCCCGTGAGCGCGCTCAAGGCCAGCGCCAACGCGCCCAGGAGCCAGAAACGCAGACGAATGATTGGGGTGAACATGGGAGGCCTCCTGCTTTCAAACCGTGGTTCGAAACCGTCTTCCCAGTGATTAGAATTGCTGGCCTGCGCCAGGTTACGAGTGCGCCGTGCCAGAGCCGGTAGGCGGGCGCGAAAGAGCCTGCCCTGAGCGCAGTCGAAGGGTGGCGTTCAGGCGTTCGATGAAGGCGGTATTGATCCGGCCCAGTTGGCATTGACTGAGGGCCATCAACTCATCCACGCGCTGGCGACAACCGTGCACGACCCGGCGCTCGATGGCCGTCAACATCCGCCCGCTGTGCGACTTGACCACCTGGACGATATGGCGGTCCGCCCAGGGCACCCGCGGCGGCCGGCCGACCTTGCCGCTGCGCACGCTGTCGGAGAACTGGCGCAGGATGACTTTGGGATAGGCGGCCAAGCCAGCCACCGCTACCAAGACGGGCTGGACGCCCTTGGCGGCGCGGCGGACCTTGGCGAACACCTTGTCGAGCAACGGCGTATCCCGATGGGCACTGACCCTTCGACCACGCTCAGGGCAGGCTTCGCCCCATAGGAACAGCCGAGCAAAGACGCTCATCGCTGTGGCCATCCAGACCTTACCATGTTGGGTGTTGACACACAACTCAGCGGCTTGTACTTGTCCTAACTCGACGCCGCCGTTGCAGACGACGGCCGCTTGCACCTGCTCGGCGTGCGTCTCCGCCTTGCTTTGCCAGGCCAGGATGGTGCGCTCATCCAGCAGGAACGCCGCTACGATGGCCACCACCGGGCAGCCATGCGCCAACAGCGTCAAGACCAGCACGCCGACCCACACCGGGTACTTGAGATCGTGCAGGGGCGTGCCGTGGCTCTCGGCAAACGTGCGCTGGCAGGCGTGACAAATGAAGCGCCGTTCTGACCGGCCATGAATGCCGATACGACCGGTCTGCTGACAATGCGGGCACGTCACCAGTTCGGGATGAAGGGCCGGTTGTTCCATAAAAGGTAGTTTCATGCCTATCTTGTACCACAACCTGCCACTCCACGCTAGTTTGGGGGGCTACCCCCGGTAGTACCAATAGCCGCCGACGATGGCTGCGACAAGCAGCACCGCCAGCGCCGTACGAGTGATTCTTCTCATACTATCGCTCCTCCGCTAAGTTTGGGCGCGTTCAGAATCGGTTGGGTCGCGGTCGCCTGCCTGGCCTGTTTGGGTGAAGCTACGGCCGCATCGCTCACAATCAGGCCGTCCTGCAGGCGCACGATCCGCCGCATGTGATGGGCGATGTCGGGGTCGTGCGTCACGAAGATGATCGTGATGCCGTGTTTCTCGTTCAATTCCTGAAAGACGCCCACTATCTCTTCGCCCGACTTCGAGTCCAAATTGCCGGTCGGCTCGTCGGCCAGGATCAGGCCAGGCGAGTTCACCAACGCTCGCGCAATCGCCACGCGCTGCTGCTGGCCGCCCGACAGCTCATTTGGCCTGTGGTGCAGCCGATCGCCCAACCCCAACATCTCGAGCGCAGCCACGCAGCGCGCGCGGCCGTTGCTGGCGCCGGCGTAGATCAGCGGCAATTCCACATTGGCCAGGGCCGTTGTGCGCGGCAGCAGGTTGAAGCTCTGGAAGACGAAGCCGATCTTCCGATTGCGAATTTCCGATAACGCCCGCTGCTTCAACCGGCTGACGTCTTGGCCGTCCAACAGATAGGCGCCGCTGGTCGGCGCGTCCAGCGCTCCCAGGATATTCATCAGCGTGGATTTGCCGGAGCCAGATGGCCCCATGATCGAGAGCATCTCACCGCCGAATACCTCCAGTGAGACGCCGCGCAGCGCCTCCACTTTCAGCTCGCCCATGCGGTAAATCTTGGTCACACCTTCGATGGAAATCAACGGCCGGTCACTGGCCATGGCGCACCCTCCTTTCGTACTGACTGCTGTCATTATGGAACGGCTGACTGAGATACGCCTAAGCGAGGATTGAAGGGATGCTGAGAGCGTGGTAGGGAACCTCGCTCTGGAGGGGAGATGCGAGCCGCCCGGAGCTGGCTGTATGGGCCATGCACCGGGCGGTCACTGATACGGAGACGACGTGTTCTGTTCAGTATCTCCTTGATGGTTCTGCTGCCTTTCTCACGGCCGCACTGGACGCACCCCGCCGCGAGGTCCGCCCATCCCCGCGCCCGTCACGACGCTGGTCAGTGTGTAGCTGGCGACCTGCGCGCCGGCCGTGTACTTGCCGCCGGCATACAGACTGTCGGTCGCGATGCCGGTCGAGCGGCCGCCGGAATAGACCACGTAGGTCGCGCCGTTCTGCAACTCAGGCGAAGAGATCACGAAGGACTGATACGTCTTGGTCGGTGCAAAAGTGACCAGCTCTTTGCCATCGCTGGTCGCGATGTGTACCAGTGTCCCTGCGGCCTGCACGGTCGAGAAGTTGTGCATCAGGGAATACTGCGTGGAAGACGTGCCCGGCGCCTGTGCCATCCCTGCGCTGCCGGCCGCCGCCAGGAAGCCGCCGGTGATCTTGAACGAAACGTGATCCAGCGCACCGTTGTTGTTGGCCGTCGGGCCGTTGACCAGCACGATCCCTCCCGTCATCTCCACTGCGCCATTGATGTCAAGCCCGTCCCCCAACGCATCCACCGCCACGTAGCCCCCATTGATGAAGAGACGGCTATCGCCCGCCTCGAAGCCGCCCGGTCCCCCTCGCCCCGGCATCCCGCCTCTACCGGTGGCCGTGGCGCTCGTGCCGTTGATCCCATCATCGCTGGAGACCAGGCGGATCTTGCCGTCGTTGATCGTGATCTGGTTGCTTTCGATCCCCTCGTAGGACCTGGTGATGCGCAGGTCGCCGCCGCTTATGGTGAAGGCGACATTGGCATGCACGCCGTCGTCGCTGGTGGCCAGGACAAGCTCGCCGCCGCTGATAGTGATCTTGCCGTTGGCGTTGATCGCATCGTCAGAGGCATCTATCTTGAAGACGCCGCCGGCGATGGTGATATCCACGCCAGCCTTCAACCCCTTGGCGCTCTCGGCGGTCTTGCGCACACCGCTTCCTCCGCCAGCGCGCAGGGTGATCTGGCCGCCGCTGATCGTCAGGTTGGTCTCCGCCTGGATGGCGTCCTTGCCGGCCGTGATGTCCAGAGTCCCGCCCTCGATGACGATATAGCCCTGGTCCGCCTCTTCATCGTTGTTGGACTGCAGCCCATCGCTGCCAGCATTGACGGTGATCGCGCCGTCTCGGATCACCAGCGAATCCCGGCCCTTGATGCCATCGTTTGCGGCCCGGACAGTGATCACCCCACCCGTGATCTTGAGATCATCCTTGCTGGCGATGCCGTTGTTGTAGTTCGCCACGACGGTCAGCGCGCCCGCGCCGTTGATGGTCAGGTCGTCCTTGCTGAAGATCGCGGCATTGGGTTCATCGGTCTTGCTGTCGGGGAAGTCATATTTCGCGCCGTCGGTGACCGTGTTCTGCGTGCCTTCCGCCAGGGTGAGCACCACCTTCTCGGCGTTCGCAACGTAGATGGGCGCGCCCGTGGCGTAGGCGATGTCGGCGCCCTCGAGCACGAGCACGACCTTCTCCGCATCCTTGGTGTCAACCACGATCTGTCCATCAGCCAGCGAACCGCGGATGCTGTAGACGCCCGCAGCGGTGATGGTTGCCTTGTTGCCGTCAACAGACACACCGTTCCCGTCCACCCTGATTGCCTTGCCATCCAGCGCGATCAGCGTGACTGTGGCGGCATCCAGGGTCTTGCCTTTGGGATCGTCGTTGGCCGGGGTATTTGCAGCGACCGCGGTCGCCGAACTGGCGCGAGCGGCCGCGGTTGGCTCAGGAGTCATGGCCCCTGTCGCTGCCGCCGAGCTGACCCGTGTGCTTGAAGTTGGTTCAGGGGTCGCTGCGACTGTCGCTGCCAGCGCAGCGGTCGGCGTACTGCTGGCTCTTGTAGCTGCGGCCGCGGCGCTTGCCGCGGCAGTCGCAACTGGAAGGGTTCCAGTGGCGGTCGGGGCAGAATTGTCTCCACATGCCACGGTTATAATCAGGGCGAGAGCAGATACTAACCAGACAGCGATTCTTCTCTTGCTCATTTTTGGCTCCTATCATAAAGATCGCTCCCGCCAGTCATGGCGAGCGCATCCTTCGACAAGCTCAGGACATGGTTTGCGAAGCCCTGGCCTGAGCCAGGACGAAGGCAATCTCCGCAGCCGCATTATAGAGCAAACTTGTTCAGAAGTCATTAAGGCGGGATGAACGCTGTGTGATCACGAAAGAGGGCGCGCCAGCGTGTAATCAATGCCACGCACTGCGATATAAGTCCCTGACAAACTTGCACGTTTGTCGTATGATCTCCGCAGTCCAATGGATGGAGGTTCCTACCTTGCTGAAACGTCTGCGCTATCCGCTTCTCCTGGTCGCGCTGTTGACCCTGCTTGCCGCGACGTGGGCCGGGCTGCTGCGCGTGGGTTGGGTGCTGCCTGCGCCTGACCATCTGGCCGCGGGGCACGGCCCGCTGATGGTCTCCGGCTTCCTCGGCACGCTGATCGCCCTGGAGCGTGCAGTCGCACTGGCCGCGCTGGGCCGGCGTTGGGTCTACATCGCGCCGGCGCTGGCCGCCATCGGCGCGCTGACCAGCCTGATCGGGCTGCAGATCGGCCCGGCGCTGCTGACCGGAAGCAGCCTGGCGCTCATCGCGGTCTTCAGCGAGATCATCCGCCGCCAGCCGGCCTCGTTCACCTACACGATGGGGCTTGGCGCGACGTTGTGGGCCGCGGGCAATGTGCTCTGGCTGGCCGGCGCGCCGATCTTCCACGTGGTCTGGTGGTGGGGCGGCTATCTGGTCTTGACCATCGCGGGGGAGCGGCTGGAGCTGGCCCGGCTGACGCGCTTCCCGCAGGAAGCCATGATCGCCTTCTTTGCGCTGGTCGGGGTTTACACCGCCGGCCTGCTCCTCTTGAGCTTCACCCCGCTGGCTGATCTCGGTGTACGGATCGCCGGGCTGGCGCTCCTGCTGCTGGCGCTGTGGCTGCTGCGCTTCGATATCGCGCGCAAGACTGTGCAGCGGGCTGGCCTGACACGCTTCATCGCACTGAACCTGCTGATCGGCTACCTCTGGCTGGTCATCAGTGGCATCCTCACCCTCGCGGCCGGCCAGCGGCCCGCGGGCCTGCTTTACGATGCGATGCTGCACACCCTCTTCCTGGGCTTCGTCTTCGGAATGATCTTCGGCCATGCGCCGGTGATCTTCCCCGCGGTGCTGGGCCGCGAGATTCGCTACGGAGCGCACTTCTATGGCCACGTGATCCTGTTGCACGCGTCGCTGGCGCTGCGCGTCGCCGCCGATCTGGGGGGCTGGGCCGATCTACGCCGTTGGAGCGGGATGGTCAACGGGGTCGCGCTGCTGCTGTTCCTGGCCGTGACCGTGCTGGCGCTGCGCCGGGGGATGCAGACCGCGAAGCTGATCTAACGAAAGACGGTGGTCGCCCCCTCTGGCGCGCCCCGCGGCATGACGGCGCAGTCTCGGCTCGCTTTCATCGCGATGCGGGTCGCCGATCTGATCCGTCATTGCCCAGATCTCTGCTATTGCACCGGCGCCTTGAGATAGGCATACAGCGCGGCCAGGTCATCGTCGGTCATCTTGGCGGCGCTCTTCCACGGCATCCGCTCGGTGAAGGGGGCGCCGCTGGGCCGCACACCCGTGCGCATCGTCTGGATGAACTGCGCCTGCGTCCACGTGCTGACCGTCGGCCGCGGGTTGGGCACAGCCGGGCCGAGCGCGCTGGCTTCGACCCCGGTCAAATTCGGCCCGTGGCAGCCGCGACACTCGCCGAAGGTCGCCACGTACTTGCCGTATTCGGCTGTGATCCCCTTCGGCGGCGCCTTGACCGAGGCTGCGCCTGGCGCCGATGGCGGAAACATCCCGGAACCCATCAGCACCGCGCCGATAAAGTTGAAACTGCCCCTGGTCGCTGCGGCCGATTTCGCGGGCGGAAGCGAGCGCAGGTAGGCAATGAGCGCCTCGGTGTCCTCGTCGCTCAACTCCTTGTAGGGCAGGAAGTCCATGAACCCGAGCTTATGGCCCTCCTTGCTGATGCTGTAGCGCATGACGCGAAACAGTTCGCCGTCGCTATAGCCCGCCAGCTTGCCGCCCGGCGTCAGGTTTTCGGTGATCATGGCGCCCATGAATCCGAATCCTTCGGCCGCGGCGATGTTCCAGCCGCCCGTCAGCGGCGGCTGCTCGGTCGGGTTGCCGTCTGCCCCCACCGCGCCGTGACACCCCACGCACGACAGGCCGACCAGGTACTCGCCGCGCGCGACCTGCTGCGGCGTGACAGCGACCTTCAGGTTGGGCGCGGGCGCGGCGCCCGGCAGATAGATCGCACCGAGTCCCCTGGCCCCCATCACGGCGACCACCACGCACAGCAACGTGAGCAGCCCGGCGACAAGGCCCCCGACGATCTTCACCCACAGCTTGCGACCGCGGATGGCGCGATAAGCACAGCCAGCCGAACAGGCCAGCCAGGCCAATGACCAACAGCAAGAAGATGAGATTGACGAACATGGGATATCTCCTTTCAATACAGGATCAACGTATCCTTCAGCACGTATCTTCTCAATGTGAGGGGCGCACCCTTGCGGTCGCCCCCGCGGGCAGGCGCAAGGCCATGCCCCTACCCCGAATTATTGAGAAGATCCTTCAGCACCGATTCCTCATGATATCCTGCCTGGCTACGGCGCGGCCGTGTCGGCATGATGCCCTTGCCCGCCGGATACCTGGTCCGGCGGTTCATGCGTCCAGGCATCCAGATAGGCCATCAACTCCTGGAGGCTGCTGAACCCTTTGCGCCCCACACCCTGCGCCTGCTCCAGACTGAATCGCCAGTTGACGCCTTCGCCCGCGAACGCGGCCCCCTCTTCCCACAAGCTGAGGACGAACACATGATATCGAGACGGCCGCTTCCCTGCTTCACGTAACATTTGTCTTCGCCTTACGTCTGCATTTGTGTTACACTTGCCGCATTATAGTCCGTGATCGTTTGGAGATCGTTTGCTAGAGCGACCGATGGCGCAGGAATTAGAAATCCATCTATTCGGCGGCCTGCGGATCACCTTGAATGGCGTCCCGCAGACCGACTTCATGTCGCAGAAAGTCCCAGCCCTGCTGGCCTATCTGGCGCTGAACGCTGGCCCACAGCGACGCGATGATCTGGCCGCGCTCCTGTGGGGCGAGTTGCCCGACTCCGACGCTCGCAACAACCTCCGCCAGGCGCTCGCCAATCTGCGCCGCGCGCTCGACGCCCATCTACACATCACGCGCGAAACGGCCGAGCTTCGCCCCGACACGGTGCGCCTTCTTGATGTGAGCGTCTTCGAGGACGGGCTGCGCCTGCCGGCCGACCTGCCGCCGGCCGTGCGATGCGCACGGCTGGAAGATGCGGCTGCGCTGTATCGTGGGGATTTCCTGACCGGCTTCTTCGTGCGCGACGCGCCCGCGTTCGAGGAGTGGATGCTGGCGCAGCGGGCGCGCTTCCGCGAGCTGGCGCTGCACGCGCTGCACACCCTCGCCCAGCTGCATCTCGATGCGGGCCGCTTTGACCGGGCGATCAGCGCCGCAACCCGGTTGCTGGCGCTCGATTCGTGGCGTGAGGAGACGCATCGCCAGCTCATGCTGGCCCTGGCGCGCACCGGGCAACGCTCGGCCGCGCTGGCCCAATACAAACGCTGCCGCCGCCTGCTCGCCGAGGAACTGGATGTCGAGCCGTCGGCCGAGACCACGGCCCTGTACGAACAGATCAAAGCCGCCATGCGCGGGCCGCGGCACAACCTGCCCCCCCTCTCGGGGCTGGTGGGGCGCGACACGGAACTGACCGAGCTGCGCAGCCGGCTGGCTTCGCCCGACACGCGGCTGCTTACCATCCTCGGGCCGGGCGGCGTGGGCAAGACACGGCTGGCATTAGAAGCGGCCGCAGCCAGCGAGCCGATCTTCCTCAACGGCGTCTGGCTGGCGTCGCTGGCCGAGGTCGCCCAGGCGCCCGCGCTCCCTGCCGCGTTGGCCGATGCGCTGGGGTTCGCGTTCTCCGGCGCGCGGTCGTTGGAGCCGCAACTGCTCGATTTCCTGCGGCGAAGGGAGCTGCTGCTGGTGCTCGACAACTTCGAACACCTCATCGCTCCGGCGGCCCTGGATCTGGTGTGTCAAATCCTCAAACACGCGCCAGGCGTGAAGCTGCTGGTGACCTCGCGCGAGCGGCTGAACCTGACTGCCGAGTGGTTGTACGACCTGGCGGGCCTGCCCTTCCCGGCAAACGGAGGCGACCCGACGGATTATCCCGCAGTGCAACTCTTCGAGCAGCGCGCGCAACGCGTCCGGCCCGGATTTGCGCTCACCGCCGACACAGCCCCGGCCGTGACGCGCATCTGTCAGATGGTCGAGGGCCTGCCGCTCGCCATCGAGCTGGCCGCGGCAGCCATGCGCACCCTGTCGCCGTCCGATCTCGTGGCCGAGTTGTCCGATGGGCTGTCATCTCTCACCAGCGCCGCCCGCGACCTGCCCGAACGCCATCGCAGCCTGGCCGCGGTCTTCGAGCACTCGTGGGCGCTCCTGGAGCGGTCGGCACAGAACAACCTGGCGCAGCTCGCTATCTTTCGCGGCGGCTTCGACCGGGCTGCCGCCGAAGCGGTGGCCGCAGCCAGCCAACCGATGCTCTCGACGCTGGCCGACCGTTCGCTCTTGCGGATAGGCCGGCCGGGGCGCTACGACATGCATCCGATGGCACACCAATTCGCGCGCGCGAAGTTGGCGCAGCATACGGCCATCTATCAGCAGACGCGTGAGCGCCACGCGCGCTACTTTGCGCGGCTAGTGAGCCAGCACGAAGCCCAATTCCACGGCCAACAGGATCGGCAGGCTTTGGCCCGGATGCAGCTCGAGGCCGACAACATCCGCGCGGCCTGGGATTGGGGGGGGCGCAGGCCGATCCGACGCTGCTCGAGCCGTTTCTGGAGAGCTTCCTCTACTTCTTCGATATCCAGGGACGCTATAGGGAGTGTGTGGAACTGACCGGCCAGGCGGTGCAGGCGCTGCGCGCACAAGGGGAGGCCGGCCACGTCCGCGGGCTGGGCCGCGTGCTGGCGCTGCGCGCCGCGTTCAAGTTCCGCATCGGGGCGTTCGAAGAGGCCAGGCGGGGGGCAGAGGAGGCGCTGGCGCTGCTGATGCCGCTGGCGCCGCTGCGCGACATCGGACACGCCCGGCTCTATCTGGGCGCGGCCTGGTATGGCCTGGGCGATTTGGGCCGCTCTGTAGATTGGTTCCTCGCTGCAGCCCAGACCTACGAAGAGGTTGGCCATGCATGGGGCATCGGCGCGGCGCTGGACAACGCCGGCTATCTGGAATTCCTGCGCGGCAACATCCGGGCCGCCGAAGCGCATTTGCAGACCGCCTTAACGATCGCGGCGCAGACCGGCAGCCGCTACCTGCTGACCGGCGTCTACGATCACCTGGCGACCCTCACCGCCAGTCAAGGTCGCTTCGATGAGGCGATGGCGTATGTCGAGCGTTGCCGAGCCGTGCTCGACGAGATGGATCGGCCCTACATCGTCGCCAGTCTCTCCCTCTCCCTGGGCCAGATCGCCGCGCAGGCTGGCGATACGGTCGCCGCCGAGAAGCACCTGGCCCGCGCCCTCGAGCTGGCGCGGGCCACCGGCAACCGGCTGGACATCGTCAAGACCCTCATCCAGCTCGGTCAGATCCGTGGGGCGCGCAACGCAACCGCGGCCGAACGCGCGCTACGCGAGGCGGCCGGCCTGGCCCGCGAGCTTCACGCCGAGGGGTTGCTGGCCGAGGCGACCGCCGCGCTGGCGGCGCTCGGTCGCCCCAGCTAAGGCCGCCCCGCATCTGGATCTACAGCGACCGTCTGCCCCCGTGTCACACACTCGCCGCACTGAGACCCACGATCCCGCGCGGCGGGTTGCGTTCGCACAAGGACACTACACAGCACAACCATGCCCCCGTTGCCTCAACGCTCTCGTTGCACGAGCGGCAACCACAAGGGGTATCCGACGTAGACCGCTGCGCTGGCTGTGCCGGTCATGCCGCTGCTGTCGGTCGAGACGAGGGTGATCGTATGGGGACCGGGCGCCAGGTTCCGCAAGACCAGCTCTTCCCCACTGCCCAATGCGCCGCCGACGCTGTCGCTCCAGGCCAGGGCTGCGCCGGGCAAGGGGCCATCCTCCCGGTCGAAGCCTGCGCCGATCAGCAGCAGTGGCTGCCCCAATGGGATGAATTGGCCCGGCTCAGGATTGGCAATGTAGACGTCAGGCGGTTTGCGCGCCACGCTGAAGAGCGCGCTCTCTCCGTGGCCGGTGCGCAAGCCGTCGTTGGCCAGCACACGGATGCGGGCCTGACCCTCAGCGCCGCCCAGGGTCTCCAGCTCCACGTCGTAGCGCATCTCCGTCAGGCCGGTTGCCAGGTTGACCCACGTGGCGCCGCCATCGCGGCTGAACATGACGCCGTAGGTCAAACTGTCGCCGTCGGCGTCGGTTGCCGACCAGCGGATCGCGCCGAAGCCCGTGCTGGGCCACGTTGCGCCTCCAGTGGGCTGCGTCACGGTCACGATTGGGGCGTTGGCGCTCATCTCACGGCTGAAGAGCACCGTCGAGCCGTCCCGCAGCACGATGCCGGCCGCGCCGGGAGCGTCGAGCAGGTACTGGCGGAAGGGGAGCACGTCCTGTCCCAAGTTTTCATGCCTCTCTTCTTCCAGAGGATCGAAGCGACGGCTCGAAAGCACGGCGCCGCCCGCATCCAGCAGCTCCAGCGTGTAGCGCCCCGTGTCGCCGGGCCCGACCGTATCGGACAGGGTGGTGACGCGGAAGATGGGGCGGACCGTCGTCGTCGGCTGCAAACGCCCGACGACCAGCCAGTAGGCAGCGGGCTGGGCCGTCTGCCGTGTGCGGACGCCCGGGACGGCCGGCGACGCCGCCGAACAGAAGTCGTAGTCGTCGTAAAGACGCAGATAGTTGCGAGGCGAGATCCACTTGCCCAGCCCGAAGCCATAGGACATCATGTCATGGTAGTGGAGGCCGTTGGCCGGGCCCAGCCGCTTGGCGGTCATGTTCCACGTGTCGAAGCCGACGACGCCGATGCCGCCATGGGGATACGGCCACTCTTCCCAGCTACCCCCTTCATCCTCTCCGTGGTCGTTGCTGGCGTGCTCCAGCCCCAGGTTGTGGCCGATCTCGTGGATGGCTGTGTCGCGGCGTCCCTGGCGACCGATGGCCACACAATCATCCAGGCGGGCGACGCCGCTCCACTTGCCGTTGGGGTTCTGGGCATCCACCGGCCCTAAGGGGACCGTGGTGCTGATGACGCCGTAGTAGTGGCCCTCGGTCCAACCGCAGGCCCAGAAGTTGTCTTCGTAGCAGACATAGCGGTCGGCCAGGTCATCCAGCAGGTCGCTGATCCCCTCGGACGCGCTCAGATTGTGGTCCGTGCGCATGATGCGGTCGGCGTCCAGGTGAACGGCGAGGTCCTGCTCGTTGATGGGATAGATCTTCTTGATCCTGTCGAACAGGGACGCGCTGCTCAGGGGGATGGCGTCGGCGTTGCCGCGGGTGTAACGGATGCGAACCGGGTAGATGTGCATCTGACCCTGTTCGTGGAAGGCAACGCCGCGCAGGGTGTAGCTGTTGTTGTCGTCGCAGGCGGGACATTCCTCGCGGCGATCGGCGACCACGGCGTACAGATCGATGCCCGACCGCCGGCCGGCGTCCGTCCAGTCGTCCGGCAGCAGGAAGTTGGCCGTGCGCGTCTCGTAATCGCGCAGAGTAGAAAGGGACGCGCCCCAGATCACGAAGGGGATGATCGTCTCCAGCGGCCCGCCAGCGAGCACCTCCCCCGAGCCGCTGTCCCACGCCAATAGCGACACCTCCACATTTTCGAGGCGCTGGTACATAGCGTCGCCAAGGCCGATCCTGTTCAGGTAAACGTAGACGCGGGCCACGGTGGACTTGCGCGCTACCAGCGGAATGGTATTGTCGCCATCCTCGCACCCCTCCAGGTCGGCTGGGTCGCCGAAGCACTGGGTGGCCTGCGTCACCTCGATGCCGCCGATCTCCAGGTCCATATTGGAGGCTGGAACCGTCGGCGTGGGTGTGGGGGTAGGGATGCGCGGGAAGTCGTAGCCGAAGTCGGCGTTGCGCACGTCCTGGCCGGGCTGCGGCGCCACGATCAGCGGGTCGCAGCACGTCGTCAGAACCAGCGGGGCGGGCACGGTCGTCTCGTCCACGTCCACTTCGTAGATCACGCCCCCCTCCAGGTTGGCGAAGAGGTAGTAGCCGTCGCCGTCGGTGAAATCGCTGGCAATGACTTCAACGCCCCGCACCAGGTCGAGGCGCACCCAGTCAATGCCGTCCTCGCCGGGGTCCTGGCGGCCGTCGCCGTCGTCATCCTCCCAGACGCGGCCGCCGATGGAGGCGGGCGGCGGCGGGGCGTAGCCGAAGTCGGCGTCGCGCATATCCTCGCCGGGCTGCGGTTCCACATCCAGCGGCTCGCAGCAGGTGGTCAGCGTGTAGCCAGCGGGCAGGGATTGTTCCTCCACATCCACACGATAGGTTCTTCCCCCTTCCAGGAGAACCGGAAAGAGATAGCGACCATCGGCGTCGGTGTGGGTCGTGGAAATCACGGCATTGGCACGCCACAGCCTGAGGAACACGTTGGAGATGCCCGTCTCATAGGCATCCTGCACTCCGTCGCGATCGACATCGCGCCACACGCGGCCGCCGATGGAGGCGGGCGCCACGGCTGTAGGCGTGGCCGTGGGCGTTGGAGTGTGCGTGGCGGTCGCGGTACGCGTGGGCGTCCCCGTTGGGGAGGCTGTCGCACTGCGCGTGGTCGTGGCAGTGGGGGTCCGGCTGGCTGTCGCCGACGGCGTTGGGGTGATCGTCGGCGCCGGTGAGCGTGTTGGGGTGGCGGTCGGAGTCGGGACCGTTTCGGTGGGCGTGACCGTCGGCGTGGGCGTGCGGGTGGCGGTCTGCGCCGGCATGGCGGTCTGGGTCGGCGTCAAAGTGTGCGTGGGCGTGCGGGTGGGGGTGCGCGTCGGCGTGTTGGTGGCCGCCGTGTAGTTGACCACCAGCCGCGGCCGGTTGAGCGGCGAGGTGCTCTCCCGACTGGCGAAGCCGCGCCAGCCCAGGACGCTCTCGTTCTTGCTCATCAGCGCCAGCCCCCGGTTGGGCGCCCCGTTCACCCAGGTCTGCACCAGAGTGGTTACGTCCCAACTGTAGTAGCCCAGCGCCGCCCCCACCCCGATCACGTTGTTGGCGCCGGTGTAGCCCGGCTGCGTATTCCAGCTCACGGTCATCTCCTGCCAGGCCGCATCGACGCGCTTCAGCTCCACGTCCAGCGTGGTCGGCGACGCGGAGGTCTGCGTCAGATAGGCCTCGAAGCTGGCGCTCTGCACCGTCGCTCCGGCCGGGATGCTGCTCAGATCGAAGCGAAACAGGGCGCGGCCGGTAGCACTGAGCGATTGGCTGCCGACGTAGAGCGTCGTCGCATCGCCATAGGTGCCAGCGGGGTTGGCGGAGTAGACGTAGGCGTCGGCGATGGCGTACAACGTGATGGCAGCGGTGGGGGCCGTCCCAGGTTGGGCGGCGGTGGCTGGTGCGGTCACGCCTGACCAGGCGTACGCCAGGACTGACACTGTGATTGCCGCGAGAATCGGCAGATAGATCCAACGACGCGGTTTCATAATCACCTCCTGTGCCGCCGGTCGAGTGGTGGATGAAGATCAGCTTCGCTGACTAGCCCCGGGGATCAGGGCGGGCGCAGACGCGTTGGTGATGAGGCTACACGCCAACAGCAAGCCAGAACACAGGAAGACAATGTAGACCGCGATCATCTAATGACCGGCTTTCATCGTCGCTCTCCTTGCGCCCTACATGTGAAGACGAAAGTACGGCTCTAAGGTAACGCTAACCTGAGATTTATATTGTTCAAGTGCGACACTATCAAGTTCGTCGGAGGTCCGTAGCTATGAGGTCAGGAAGAGGCGTCGGTTGCTGGCCGCGCGCGGCCAGCCGCTCAAGCCTGCACGCCGAGGCCGCGCAGCAGCGCGCCGACGACGTAGGCGACCGCCGCGGCCAGCCCGCCGACCAGCAGCATCTCGATGCCGCTGCGCAGCGGCTTCTGGCCGGTCACCAGTACTTTGGCGGCCCCCAGGCCAAAAAGGGCCAGCGCCGACAGCGCCAGCGAGGTTGCGAACGCGACGCCAGGAGGCACAGGCGCAACCAGCCCCGCCAGATAGACCATCAGCGGGACGCTGCCCGCCGCGATGAAGGCCGCCAGAGTGGCCGCGGCGTTCTTGAGCGGATTGCCCTCGTTGCGGAGCATCCCCAGCTCATCAATCATCATGGCATTCACCCACCGCTCCTGATCCCGGCTGTGGATCTCCACCAGTTGGCGGGCGTCCGCATCCGAGTAGCCGCGGGCGCGGTACAGCTCCAGCAATTCGGCGCGTTCGCCATCGGGAACGTGCTGGACCTCCCAACGCTCGCGGGTGCGTTCCTGCTCGTAGTATTCCTGCTCGCTCTTGGTCGAGAGGTAGGCGCCTGTCGCCATCGAGAAGCCATCTGCCAGCAGATTGGCCAGACCCAGGATCAGGATCACGTTGGTTCCCAGGTTGGCGCCGGCTACGCCGCTGACCACGGCAAAGGTGGTGATGATGCCGTCAAGCCCGCCATACACCAGGTCGCCGATGTATTGCGCTTCTCCGCCAGCGTGCCGTTCGCGCGCCGCGTGCGCGATCCGCCTGAAGTCGTGCGCGGCGGCTGAGGCCGCCTTATCGCCCCTGGCAAAGGCCTGGCGCGCCTCGTCCAATCTTTTGCTGATACTCATTCCCAAACCTCGCCATCTCGCGTTGCCAGAAGACCGTGCTCGGCCGCCAGCCGCTGCGCAGCGCGCCAGTCCTCGATCGTGTTCACATTGAAGAACGCCAGCCTGGCGGGATCGAGAAGGTCGCACTCCTCGGCTGTGACCGCGCGCGTGCGCACGTGGGGCAGAAAGCAGGTCATCTGGCGCTCGCCCACGGCCAACCTGGTCTCGATGGCCGGCAGGCAGCTCCGCCGATAGAGCGCGTGGAGCGGCTCCCACGAGGGTTCTGCGGTCGCGCTAACAGGCATCTGCGGCACAACGGCATCGAAGCCAGGCGCCAGCTCGATCATGCGCGCCGCTAGCGCCAGGCTCACGAACGGCATGTCGGCCGCCAGCGCCAGGAGCAGCTCGCAGCGGGCGACGCTCAGCCCCGCGTGGAGTCCTGCCAGCGGCCCGGCGCCCGCGAAGCTATCGGCGACGATCCGGCTGGGCACGCCCTGGCCGCGCAAAGAATCCGCAAACGCGGCAAGACGCCCAGGCGCATTGGCGCTGAGCAGAATCTCGCCGGCGACCGGCAGCACGCGGCGGACGACCCACTCGATCAACGGCCTGCCATCGAGCTCCATCCAGATCTTATCCTGACCCATGCGCCGGCTGCGACCGCCGGCCAGGATCAGCACCGAAACCGCGTCTTCTGCCACTTGCACCCCCGCCAGATTTCGCAGCCTTGCTTCCTGGGCGTCAAGGCAGGCGGTTGAACCAGAGGAGCGAAAGCGCAGCCGCGGCCAAGAGGATGGCCGCCGCGATCCCGGTGAAGAGCGCCGTGATTTCGGTATGCTGCTTTCTGAAAACGAGCTGCGTGCTCAAGTCCTGATAGATCGTGTGCAGGTCCTGTTCGGTCGCCGCGTTGAAGTAGTCGCCGTCCGTCGCCTCGGACAGACGCTTCAGCGTCACCTCGTCCAGCCGCACGCGCATAGAGCGGCCGCCGAAGTGCAATACGGTCCCCTCCACGCTGCCAACCCCCACCGTGTAGACCCGCACCCCGCGCGCGGCGACTCGCTCCACGATCTCGAGCGGCCGCGGCCCCCGATTGCTCTCGCCGTCGCTGAGCAGGACGATGATAGCCGGCTCATACACGCCCTTGGGCACCGGGGTCGGCGTGGGTAGGGTTGAGCTGAGCGTCGCGCTGGACTCGATGTCGGCCGCCTCGAAGATCGCATCGAGCGAGGTGAGCAGCCCAGACCCGATCGCGGTGCCGCGCTGGAATGCCAACCGGTTGATCGCGGCGATCACCTGTTCCTTTTCGGCCGTCGGCGCCTGCACGAGGAATGCGTTGTCGCTGAAGGAGACGACGCCGATCCTGACGCCCGTCGGTTGCCGTTCGACAAACGCACGCGCAGCCGATTTGGCTGCCTCCAGGCGATTGGGCTTCAGGTCCTCGGCTCTCATACTGCCCGAAACGTCCATCGTCAGGATGACAGTTCCCTCCTGGGCGGGCAGGGTGACGACCGATGCCGGCCGCGCCAGCGCCATGAGCATCAGCGCCAGGCCGAGGAGAAAGATGGCCGGGGGCGCGTGCCGGCGCCAGCCCGGCCCGCGGCCCAACGCCTCCTTCACCAGCGAGAGGCTGGCGTAGCGCAAGGCATACCGGCTCCGCCTGCGCTGCGCCAGCACATAGAGCAAGACGAGCACAGGGATCAAGAGCAACAGCCACAACATCATGGGCCATTGAAACTGCATCTTCACCTCAACACCCGGCCGCATCGGCCGCTAATGGGGTTTGGCAAGCTGCTTCTGCTGCCGCCGGCGTCCGGCGAACTCCACGATTGCCCGGACCAGATCATCTTCCGTCGAGAGCGAGAGCAGATCAACGCGCGCCCGGCGCAGCGCCGCCTCGAGGCTGGCCTGTCGGCGCTGCGCAGCTTCGTGAAAACGTTGGCGAAACCGCCGATCGTGCGTATCCACCAGCAGTTGCTCGCCAGTCTCCGCGTCCTGCATCAGCGCCAACCCGATGTCAGGCAACTCCTGTTCACGGCGATCCCACAACTGCACGGCCAGCACCTCGTGTCGGCGGCACAACATCCCCAGCGGCGCTTCCCAGCCGCCCGCGCTGATGAAATCGGACACTACGAAGATCAGCGATCGGCGCCGAATCGTGCGCAGGGCATTCTCGAACAACAGGCCCAGATCGGTGAAAGGCGCGGCCGGCAGCCGCGGCTGTTCGATCAGATCGTTGATCAGGCGCAGCACATGCAGACGGCCGCCGGCCGGCGGGATCACATGCTCGACCTGGCCGCCGAACAGAATGGCCCCGGCCCGGTTGCCCCGCCGGGTGAGCAGCCGGGCGAGCACCGAGACGAAATCCACCAGGCGATCGCGCTTCAGGCTGTTGACCGTCCCGAAATCCACCGACGGGCTGAGATCGAGCAGAAACCAGGCGGTGATGTCGCGATCTTCGATGTATTGGCGGACGTAGGGCGTCGTCAGCCGCGCGGTGACGTTCCAGTCTATGTGGCGGATGTCGTCGCCGGGCTGATACTCGCGCAGACCGGCCAGGTCAAGCCCGAACCCGCGGAACAGGCTGCGATAGTCGCCTTGCAGGATGCCGTCGAGGCGACGGATCACCTGCCAGTCCAGCCGCTGGAGAATTTGCTCAGGCGTTGGCGTTGATGACGGCATGTTGTTGCAATGGCAGCGCCGGCAAAGGCACCTGATCCAACACCCGCGCCAGGATCATGTCGCTGGTTACATTGTCCGACAGCGACTCGTAGGAGAGGATCAGGCGATGGCGCATCACATCGAGCGCCATATCCTGCACATCGCCGACCAACACGTAACTGCGGTCGCGCAGAAGAGCCAGCGCCCGCGCGGTGAGGATCAGGTTGATCGAGGCGCGCGGGCTGGCGCCATAGAGGATGTAGGCCGCGATGTCATCCAGCCCGTACTCGACCGGCCGCCGCGTCGCGGCGACGAGCTGCACTGCGTATTCCATCAGGGCGGGGTCCGCGTATACCTGGTCGGCTGCGCGCTGGAGCTCGATCAGTTGCGTTGTGGTCAGCGCCATTTCCACGGCCGGCAGCGCGGCGGTCATCCGCTCGACGATGATGAACTCCTCCTGGTTCGTCGGATAGCCGATCAGCACCTTCATCATGAAGCGATCTACCTGCGCTTCGGGCAGCGGGTAGGTGCCTTCGGTCTCGATCGGGTTCTGCGTCGCCAACACCAGGAAGGGGTCGGGCACCTTGTGGGTGTCGCGGCCAATCGTCACCTGTCGTTCCTGCATCACTTCCAGGAGCGCGCTCTGCACTTTGGCGGGCGCCCGGTTGATTTCATCGGCCAGCAGGAGGTTGGTGAAGACCGGGCCGAACGATGTGCTGAACTCGCCGGTCTTCTGGTTGTAGATGCGCGTGCCCACCAGGTCCGCAGGCACCAGGTCGGGCGTGAACTGGATGCGCTTGAACTCGCCTCCGATGACCTGCGCCAGCGTCTTGATGGCCAGCGTCTTGGCTAGGCCAGGCACGCCCTCCACGAGCAGATGTCCGCGCGCCAACAACGCCACCAGCATCCGCTCCAGCAGGTGATCCTGCCCGACGATGATCTTCTTGACTTCGTACAGCGCGTGTTCCATGAGGGACGCGGCGCCGGTGTTGGACAGGGTGTTTGACATTGAGTTGCTCGCAAGGAAAGCGTCAAACGTCAAGCGTCAAGCGTCAAACGTCAAACGTCAAACGTCAAACGTCAAACGTCGAACGTGTGGGTGATGTGACGCGTGAAGTTCCATCGAAGCGCACTACGCACCACGCACTACGGAATACGCAATACGCACTACGCAATACGCACTACGTCAGAACGGCGGGGAGCCGGCCGCGCTCGCCGCCACATCAATCGGCACTGCAAAACCGATGCCGATGAAAACGGTCTGATCTGTGGGGTTCGCCAGCGCAGTGACGATGCCCACGACCTCGCCATCGCGATTGAGCAGCGGGCCGCCAGAGTTGCCGGGATTCACCGCAGCGTCGAATTGAATGAGTCCCTCTGTCGCCTCTTCGCTGTTGGGCAGCCTGAAGCGGCGCTCCAGGCCAGAGATTACTCCCGCCGTGACAGTGTGTCGGAGCCCAAACGGATTGCCGACGACGATCGCCTCGTCGCCGACCTGGAGCAAGGCCGGACTGCCCAGGACGGCCGGGATGAGCTGCGGCGGCGGCTGCAACGCCTTGAGCACGGCGATGTCCTTGTCGCCCAGCTTGCTGACGATAGCGGCCGGCGAAACGGCGCCATCGGGAAAGACAATGGTGATCTCGCTGGCGCCCTGTACCACGTGCAGGCTGGTGAGCACGATGCCGCTCTGATCGAGGATCACGCCCGACCCCAATCCATCTTCAGATTCGCCGTCCCCGGTCACGCGCGTGCGGATGAGCACCACAGAACGCGCGATCAGCTCGTACACGCGCGCCGCAGTGGATGGCGGCGGCGTGGCCGAAGCCATTGCGCGGCCGATGAGCTGGTTGATCGCGCGTTCCGTCAGGCGCGGGGGGCCAGGTTGCAGCGTGTTGTAGACCAAGAGGCTGAGAAAAGCGAGCAGGACCCCTGCGGCGATCAGCGCAAGGTTCTGCCAGGCGAGGCGGATGCGCGGCCGCGCTTTGGCTGGCGTCGGAGGCGTTGGGGACGCCGGCGGCGTCAGCCGGGATCGGGGCGGCCTGAGCGGAGGCCGCGGGGAAACGGACCGGACGCGCGGCAGTTCGACGGGTGTGGAACGGCCTGTAACCAGTTTCGGCTTTGGCTGGCGAACAGGAGGGGGGATCCGTGAACTGCTTTCCGGCGGCGGTGGCTGAGTCTGCTTACCCTGGAAGATCCCGAACATGCCTTCATCTCGCGGCTTGAATCAGGGCTGGCAAGGACAGTATACCGCATCTCCCTGCCACGTCAAAACTCGCGATTGTCACTGAGCGCCTCAGTTCGCAGACGCGGCTGGCGGTCGGATCGCCTCCCATTGCCGCGCAACCTGCATTTGCACCTCGTTCAGGTGCCGGTAGAGGCCAGGCCGCGCCATCAACTCGCGGTGCGCGCCGCGCTCGACGATGTGTTTGCCATCCAGCACCACGATCATATCGGCGTTGCGGATGGTGGAGAGGCGGTGGGCGATGATGATCGTAGTCCGGCCAGCCATCAGCCGCTCCAACGCCTGTTGGATCAGCATCTCGGTCTCGGTGTCCACCGATGACGTGGCCTCGTCCAGGATCAGGATCGGCGCGTCCTTCAACACGGCGCGGGCAATGGCCAGCCGCTGCTTCTGTCCGCCCGAGAGCTTCACCCCGCGCTCGCCGATCAGTGTGTCATAGCCCTGCGGCAGGCGCTGGATGAACTCGTGCGCATTGGCGATCTGCGCGGCGCGGATCATCTCTGCCTCTGTAGCATCGGGCTGGCCGAAGAGGATGTTCTCTCGCACCGTCCCGTGGAACAAAAAGACGTCCTGCAACACGATGCTGATCTGGCGGCGACTTCGGGCTGTTCCTGCAGCAGCTCGGCTACGCGATCGCCGCCTGCCAACGCCTCCTGAATGCTCTCCCAGGCGCCGCTGAGCACACGCACGGGATGATAGAACAGGTCCAAGTAAAGGAAGAAGGCGACCAGGTCCTCGATGGGCAAGGTCTGCTGAAACGCGAGCCAGCCGCGTGACGTCCGACACCCTGAACGTCCGCGGCGGGCCAGGTACAAAACCAGGCATGATCGCGTTCAAATCCGACCGCGGCGGCATCTGATCATGAACACGGACGGCAGCAACCAGCAGCCGCTGGCTGATCCGTCCATCTACTACTACGCTTTGCGTCAGGGCGGGCCGGAGTACTGCGCCCGGAGCGGGCTGTATTGCGTGAAAGCCGATGAGGCCGGTGATCGCTCTGGCTACATGGACATCTGGGTCGAAGACCGCGAATACAAGAGCGGTTGGCGCAAAATCGTCAGCAACTACCACCTGGACTGGGACCCGCGCATCCACCCCGAGGGCTGGTGGGTGATCTTCGTGACCAATCGCAACGGCAACGATGAGTTGTTCCTGATCAACCGGCAGGCGCGCGAAGAACGCCGGCTGACCGTCAACGACTGGGAGTGGGACAAACATCCCACCTGGTCGCCCGACGGCAAGCTGATTGCCTTCTTCTCGAATCGCGTGACCGGCCGGCGGCAGATTTGGGTTCTGGATCCCTGGTCGCCGCTCGTGGAGAACGTCAACCCGCGCAATGTCAGCAACAACCCCTACGTAGACTACGAACCGGTCTGGCTTAGATGAGGTGATCCCATGCCTACACTCACCCACATCGGCACATACCGCATCGAATGCGATCTGGGCCGCTGGGGCTGCGCGACCGTCTACCAGGCCTACGGCCCGACGCTGGACCGCCGCGTGGCGATCAAGGCGCCTCACAGGGCCTACCTGGCCGATGCGGAGTTTGTGGCCCGCTCTTGCTACTTTTACCTGGACCTGGCGGCCGCAACGACTCTCGTGCTCGACCTGACCAACCCGCCATCATTTTCCCCAGTCCGACAGCACGGTCAACTCCATCTCTGGCGCCACGGGGTCAT
>Ga0194126_10004057_pt1 | contig 22627 bp, 9 predicted proteins | sample TA2KigC150mmetaG_FD_148641 | JGI IMG/M metagenome (GOLD analysis project Ga0194126, IMG submission 148641) | Freshwater microbial communities from Lake Tanganyika, Tanzania - TA2015035 Kigoma Deep Cast 150m | ecosystem: Environmental > Aquatic > Freshwater > Lake | place: Tanzania: Lake... | reverse complement strand
ATGTCCCTTTACAGTGACCGGTGACCCTGAATTGATCAAGGTCGGCTATGAGTGCGGATTCGGGGAGAACAACCCGATGGGGTTCGGCATGGTGAAAGTGAGTTAGTGAATAGAGTCCCTTGTTCGAAAAACCTCTTGTTCGATAAAAAACAAACACGAGGTTTTCCTATGAACAAGATCGATTGAACATGGTGGGTTTTCGAACAAGGAAGTATAACTAAACGCATTTGAAATGCTTGAAACACTATTACAAATCGGAAAGACTTTTCGAGAGGCAGGTCGATTAAAGCATCATCGTTACATTAAGCCAGCGCCTATCCCCAAAAAAAATACAACTATTATTTTTCTTTCTCTCCCAGTCCGCGAAGATTTTAGTTTTGATTTTGACAGTATAAAAGAAATTCCTGAAAATGAAAGAGAATTACTTTACTATCCTACATTTAAAACTGGTGAGGCTGATGGATTGGTAAAATATCTTTTTGGAGATATTTGTTATGGATTAGATAAGAATAATGAAGAATTAGGCTACTATCGAATGGGCGATCCAAATGTAAAAGCTAAAGGATTTCAGGTCAGTTCTTTTTATCGATGTAAAGAAGATGCAAAGTTTTTTTATGGAAAAAGTGAAATTATTGTAAGATTTAGAGAAGTATATGAAGTAAATATAAAATACATTGAGAGTCTGTTGAGGGAAAAAAGCCAGCAAATGATTTTTCTGCATTTTGACTTTGATGGTAAGCATTGGTATCAATTTGAAAAGGAGTTGAGCTTAATAAATGAAAAAATTTTTCATGATTATTTGAGTTTCAATGATGATTCAAATGGTTATGTGTTAGAAAAATTTTTATATAAAACACTTGGTGGTGACACACCTATGTTTAATTCAAATGCAAAATATAAGAATCGTTTTTTTGAATCCACTGAAAATGTTCTTGATTTAGTTTATGCAATCGACTATTCGAAAAAAGCAATCATAGCAGAAAAAAATATTAAAATTGTTGTTTTGCCAAAAGGAAATAATTTAACGGCGGAACATATTGAGGACTTTTTTGAAAAAAAAGGTATTGAAAATGAAAAAGTGAAGGCGGCAGAAGAAAAAATAAAGGCTGCTAATACTTCAGTATCTGAACAGGATTACGATAGCCTTTTTATGCCAGTCACCGAAGGATTTTCAGAAAATATTGTTCAGTTTGATTTCATCTTTAGCAAAAAATCTGATAGCCCATCAACACCTGATGTTGATATGCTTGAAGTTTCCGGTATTGAGCGTAGTTTGTTGGTAAAATTAAGTGAACGAATAAAAATAGTTCATAGTCCACTTGTTCAAGAACGTAATAGTCTTTACAAAAAAAGACCAAAAAATTTTATAAATCTTGATATTCGAAATGCATTTAGAAATATTTTAGGGGATACCACAAAAGGACAAAAGAAATATCAAAGTCATTTATTCAAAGTTCTTCCTCAAATCTATACAGGGACATATTACAACGACGCAGTATTACTTCCGGCATTTATTGAGAAAACAGAGTTTAATATTCGTAATGATCAACCGGATTACAACCTACTTAAGTATGATTATTATTTCCTGAATCAAATTCAAAACTCAACCACAGATAAAATTATGGAAATGGGTAATTCTCCGAGCTATCAGGCGGGTTTATTGCTTGGTAAAATGGCTAAACCGCTTGCTTACAAAATTAATTCATTTGAAAAAAACTATGTCGGTCTGCTTTCTCGACGAATTACTGACAAAAAAGGATTAATAGAATTTTCAAACTTTATTAACGAGAAATTGGCTATTCATGATGTTGCTTACCCAGATTTGCAAAAAGCATCGGTAGAGTTTGCTTTTCTTGTTAGTAAAATGAATGAGAAAGACTACCTGAAAAACGAGTGCGCTTTTGGTTTTTTTGAAAGCTATTTCAAATATGAATCGAAAAAAACAGAGATTACTGAAACAAATACCTTAAATAATTAAAACATCATACAATTATGTCAGAGCAGAATAAAATGCCGGTAGAAAAATCAGAGATTCTCTTTTTCTATGAAACAACATACTCTACACCAAACGGCGATCCCTTTACAGGAGAACAACGTTATGATGAAGAAACAAAAAAAATTCTTGTAAGTGATGTTCGTATTAAAAGATTTATAAGGGATTATTTTATTGCGATTGGAGAGCATGATGTTTATGTTTTTAATGATAGGTCAAGCGTTGAAGAAGGTAAAAAGATTTCGGGCGCCGCAGCAAGAATGCAATCATTAAAAAAGAAATATAATGATGCCGATAAATACCCAGAGGTTTATGTTGAGTTTGGAAAAAGCGAAAAAAAGAAGAAAGAGCAAAATGCTTTAAAAGTTATGCAAAAGTGTATTGATGTTCGTCTGTTTGGTGGAATTTCAACTGAAGAAGGGGATGCTGTAAACCTTACAGGACCAGTTCAGTTTTCACTGCTTAATCCATCACTTAATTCAGTTGATTTGAGAATGCATCAAAATACATCTGTCTTTTCATCAAGCACAGAGAAGTCAAGGGGAGCAATTGGGACAACTACCGTTGTTCCGTATGCACTTAATCAAATTCATGGCTGGATCAATCCGTATAGTGCTTTGCACACATGTTTATCTGGAGAAGATATAAAGTTGATGTTTAAAGCACTTTGGGAAAGTATCAATAACGCCAATACGCGCACAAAGCAAAATCAAAACTCCCTTCTTTTACTTCAAATTGTTTATGCGGAACCAAATAAAAAGTTATATGGAGCGGATAGGCTGATTAAACTGAATACTCTAAAAGCAACGGAAGAACAAATTCGCTCAAGCGAGGATTATATATTTGATTTCAGTAAACTTCAGGAAGCCGCTCAGAAAGATATCGTGAATGAAGTTCGCTTTTACACTGAAGTCGATGCAATTAAATCAAAGCTTCAAGGTGATAAATTCAAATTAATCACACTATGAATGGCGCATTAATTCATGTTTCGGGCAATTGGGCGCATTTCAAGAAACCTGAAACAAATAACAATCCACTGACTCACGATTTCATTACCAAAACAGCGCTTATCGGAATGATAGGCGCTGTTCTCGGCATTGAACGCGATGTAATGAAAGGCCGATTCCCTGAACTTTCGGAAGATTTCCTTTATGGTGTTCAGATTAAAAGCGTTGTCAAAAAGGAATCATGGGCTTTTACTTTGCGCCAAGCATCTAACCTGTTTGAGAAAGCGCCAAAACAAATGGAATTTCTTCGAAGTCCAGAATTTATCGTTGCTCTTGCACTCAAAGATTCTCGTTCTCAATTGTTATTCGATCAGTTTATCTTAGCTATTGAAAATAGTGAAGCAAAATATACACCCATTTTAGGTCTGCATAATTGCCCGGCAAATCTTGCTCTGATTGAAAAAGGACTATTTATCGAACAAACAGGAGGATTTGAAACAAAAGCATTTGTCACGAAAAACTGCGGTATCGACATAGGTAAAATAATTCAAGAGGGCAAACAAATACGATTAGGTTTTGAACGTATACCGACATATCAAAATGATGATTTCTGGAACTTGCCCGATAAGTATGTTGAAGTGATTTATCCATCAGAGCAATATGAGATTTCGATTAAAGAATATTCCCACTATCAATTTAGCGACGGCTCAAAATGGATATTGATTTAAAACAAAAGATTAAGTCACATTCAAATAAGTTATTACATGATCACTTGAAGGGTGTGGCCGAAAAAGCTTTAAAACGCTGGGATTCAAAAATTGTTGAAATAGCATCACTCTTCCATGACTTGGGGAAAGTCAATTTAAACTTTCAAAACAAGTTAGAAGGAAAGAATGTGGGATATGATAATCATTCATATCCTTCAGCATTGGCTTGGATTTTATTTTTTAATAACAATGCATCACTTGTACAAAAATGGATTGATGGAAAACCAGAAGACGTTTTTGCAATAGCAACAATTATTGCTAAACATCATGGAAATTTGCCCGATATGGATAACGGTTTCTTTTCGGAAGAGCCTCGTGAAAATCTAAAAAAATATATACGTTCAAAACCGGACTTTCCGATTTCCGAATTTCTTCAAACTTTATTTCCGCATAAAGAATTTTCAATGAATTTATCGGAAGTTGAGACAATGCGATTTATTGATGAAACTCAATCGCTTTTTTATGCAAAAGTTAAAAAGCAAATTAAGAATCAGTTATATTTCTTTCATAATACACAATTTGGCTTTGCATGCTTAATTGAGGCCGACAAACGCGATGCTGGTAATAATGATGATTATCAAAGAGTAATTGTTGGTAATAGGCTACGGAAAATTTATTCACAGAATTTCGGTGACAGGTTAAGCCGATACACAAATGATAATGCATTAAACTGTTTGCGAACTAAAATCAGAAATGAAGCCCTGGAAAATCTCAAATCAAAACTTGATAATGCTGAAAGAGTTTTTACGCTGACATCGCCGACAGGTTCAGGCAAAACAATGATGCTTCTTGCTTTGGCAAATGAAATTATTAAGCGTAATCCTGAACATGATATTCTTTATGCACTTCCGTTTCTTTCAATTACAGAACAAGTTGACATAATAGCCAAGGATATTTTCGGGGAAGAATTAGTTTTAAGGGTTGATTCAAAATCTGAGAATAAAAAAATTCAAACTCTTTTGGAAAAAAGCGATAGAGAGCCAGAAAAACTTCAGGAGCTTTTGCGTTGCGTTTTCTCGGAAGAAACGTTTGATCATCCGTTTATCATCACAACCTTTAATCGATTTTTTGAAACGCTTGTCAGTAATAGAAATTCAGAACTCCTAAAACTTCCGAATTTTTCAAAACGAATTTTTCTGATTGATGAAGTTCAGGCGCTTCCTCCAAGATTATATATCTTCTTCGCTGCTTTGGTAGATGAGTTTTGTAAACGATTTGACAGTTATGCAATTCTGTCAACAGCTACTATGCCATATTTCGAAATTGATGAAAGAACTGATAACGGAATATCAGCACGAAATCTATTCCGAAATTATCCAAAATACAATGAAGCAGAAAACCGTGAATTATTGAACGCTAAATCTCATTTTTCAAATAAATTATTTAATCGTTATATAATTAAACGCATTGATAACAATGCTTATACCATAGATGAATTGGCCAATGATATTCTTAAACAAGAGAAATCATGCCTTATTATTCTCAATACAATTAAGGACACGAAAGATTTGTATGATAAATTTCAGGATCAACCCGATATTTACATTTTGCTGAATACTCATTTTCATCTTCAAGATAGAAAAGAAAAAATCAAATATTGTCAGGATAAGTTAAAGTTTGGTGAACGTGTTGTTTTGATTTCAACACAACTTATCGAAGCAGGTGTTGATATTGATTTTCCTGTACTTTATCGAGATTTATGTCCTTTGCCAAGTTTGATACAATCCGCTGGACGATGTAATCGTAATGGAAGCTTGAAAAAAGGAAAGGTATACTTCTTTGAGCTTCGGGATAAAGAAAAAAATAACCTCCGCGCAAATTTAATTTATAGAGACGAGGTTGGAAAAGAATTCCTTGTATTTTGTAAGAATAATATCACAGGAGAGGTTTTTGAAAAAGACCTTTTTGGAGTTCAAGCCAAGTTTTTCAAGGAAAAAGTCGGCGGCCTGAACATTGGATGGCATTATCAGTCAGGCTTGAAAAATGGACTTGATAAAATTGATATGATAAAATGTATTCAAAATGCACACTTTGAAACGCTTGGACAGTTCAGATTAATAGATGAAAAAGCATACGGGGAAGAAAATTGTTACTATATACCAAGAGATGAAAGCGATGATGCTTTTGAGAAATTAATAGAATTCCGGGAAAAAGTTCAGGGCAGAAAGCCTTTTGAGGAAGCAAGAAAACTGAATATTGAGCTAGAAGCTCATTTGCGATCAATGTCTGATAGAGTTGTTGTGATTCGACTACATGAATCACAACAAGGATTTGCACCCCAAGCTACCGAAGATGTTTTAGGGATTAAGAAATTAGTTCAAAAAGATGCTTATTCATTTGAAAAGGGTTTTTGCCTTACAAGAATAGAAAATATTTTTATTTAAGTTTCTTATGACCATCTCAATCCCGACAAAACAGCCGTTTTACATTTTTTCTAACGGTGTTCTCAAGCGGAAGGAGAATACCGTCTGTTTTGTGCCGTATGTGACGCAGGATGAGGTTACGGTTGAAACTAATCCGTCGCTATACCTTGAGCCGGATGAAGAGGAGGTCTATTCCCTAAATCCGGTTGAAGATGCACAACTCAATACGGCTGCAAGACGGGTGATACCGATCAACAATATCGATTCTTTTTTTGTTTTCGGGGAGGTGAGTTTTAACACAAAGTTCCTGAACTTCCTGACCAGGTACCGCATTCCGATGCACCTGTTCAACTATTATGGATTCTATTCAGGCTCATACTATCCACGCGAACATCTCCTTTCAGGCTATGTGGTTGTCAACCAGGTAAAGCACTACAGTTCGACAAAAAAACGTCTTGAAATAGCCAGAGAGTTTATCGGGGCAGCGGCGGCCAATATTCTCAGGAATCTGAAGTATTATACGGCTGACTCGAGACAGGGTGTGCAGGATGATGAGGGCCTGGCCATGCTGTTCCATACCATAGCACAGATAGAATCACTTTCAAGCGGCGTTGCTGATGCTCAGGATATTCCCACTCTGATGGGTGTCGAAGGCAATATCCGGAAAGTTTATTATCAGGTATGGCAACAACTGCTACGCTCAGCCGATCCCGCATTCTCTTTTTCGGAAAGAGTCAAGCGACCGCCGGACAACGCAGTCAATGCTTTGGTTTCGTTCGGCAACAGCCTCATGTATTCCGCATGCTTGACTGAAATCTACCGGACACAGCTCAATCCCACCGTCTCGTTTCTGCATGAGCCTTCAGAACGTCGATTTTCGCTCGCTCTTGATATGGCAGAAGTCTTCAAACCAATGTTTATCGACCGTTTGATTTTTAAGTTGGTTAACACGAGGGCGATTCAGGCCAGGCATTTTACAACAGCTCTGAATTTTTGTCATCTCAACGACGCAGGTCGAAAAATCGTGGTCAAGGAATTCGAAGAGCGTATGCGGACAACCATCAAGCATCGCGGTCTTGACAGGAATGTGTCGTACCGAAGGCTTATCCGCCTTGAATGCTATAAACTCATCAAACATCTCATCGGCGAAGAGCCATACCATGCATTCCGTACCTGGTGGTAAAAGCAGAAAGAATTATGGACTTCTGATATGAGTATTGACTTTTCCTTGGGTCTCCAAATCAATAACCCCCCTTACGAACCATGTACTACATCGCGGTTTATGACGTAGCTGAAAAGCGTGTTGGAAAAATGCTGAAAATCTTTCGCAAGTACATGCACCACATTCAGAATTCCGTTTTTGAAGGTGAAATGACACCGGCTTCATACCAGAAGCTCAAGTATGAGGCGGGCAGACTCTGCAATGATGAAACAGACTCGGTCATTTTTTTCGAGCTGAACGGCAAATACATGAACAAGGAGATACTCGGTACTGAAAAGCGTCCGGCCTCAAATTTTATCTGATAAATCATGCTCAATCCGAGAGTCAACGGCACTAAAATCAGCTACTACTTCATCTGTCACCGCAAATTATGGCTGTTCGACAGGCAATTGCAGTTTGAAAGCGATTTCAGTCCAGTAGAAGAGGGGAAGTTCATCAGCGAAACAACCTATCCCGATGAGCGCCATGAGATTAAGTTGAGTGATGGCGCCGTGCTTGATTTTTACGATAAAAAGCACAAAGTGGTGCATGAAGTGAAAAAATCCGACAAGATGGAAGAGGCCCATCTGTGGCAGTTAAAATATTACTTATATTACCTGAAAAGCTATGGGGTTGATGGAGTAACCGGCAAGCTTGACTACCCGAAGCTCAAGAAGACACTCGACGTTGAATTGACAGGGGAGGACGAGTTGCTAATACAGGAGATTTTCGGTAAAATGACGGCTGTCGTCACACAGGAGAAAGCCCCGGAACGGATAAACAAGAAATTCTGCAAAACCTGTGCATATTATGAATTTTGCTGGGTTTAACTTGTTTTGTTTCAGTCAGCCGTGTCGTCGGAGTCAGGATTAGAGTACCCAATCGCACCCAAACAGTCAGCTCCTGTAATTGCTTGAATTTTTATTTATATGTAAAATAATAACATAAAGCATGTCGTCAGACCCCCGTTATTTTTCCGCCACGCAACACTGACGACAAAAACTAACGTTTATATCATTTATAAGTCAATAAAACCAAGCCTTCCCAGCCGTTTGATGTGCGGCTTCTAATTGCACCAATATGGAATTGAAACTGATCTTGCCTCGGAGGCAATTGCCCTGCGCAAAACATCTTCTAATTGCACCAATATGGAATTGAAACCCGATTACTGCAAGCAGCGTGGCATATCGAGCGAGCGCTTCTAATTGCACCAATATGGAATTGAAACATCCATCAGTTCCGGGCTGGATGTCAGTTTCCCTCAGCCTTCTAATTGCACCAATATGGAATTGAAACAAGCCAATGCGCTGAGAGGATCGCTGGCGTACATTGCTTCTAATTGCACCAATATGGAATTGAAACGCAGCAACCTCGGCCGACTGGACGGCTGGACCCTACTTCTAATTGCACCAATATGGAATTGAAACAGGCGCTGGCGGCGTTGGAGAGCGTGATTCTTATCCGCCTTCTAATTGCACCAATATGGAATTGAAACCTGGTACTCCGCCATAGAAACGTAATACTTTCCCCTCCTTCTAATTGCACCAATATGGAATTGAAACTATGCGTGGGACGTGGAGAAGGCTCAGAAATATGCTCTTCTAATTGCACCAATATGGAATTGAAACAGGTTCAGCGGGAGCATGCGCTGGAGCGCAGGCGGACTTCTAATTGCACCAATATGGAATTGAAACGAGAAAGCAGGCAACCCTGAAGATCGGTATGACCGACTTCTAATTGCACCAATATGGAATTGAAACGATATCGAATTTGAGTATCCCTTTTGCGATTAAAGACTTCTAATTGCACCAATATGGAATTGAAACATGTCTGCATGGCGAATAAAACCTGCAGAGTGCCTTCTTCTAATTGCACCAATATGGAATTGAAACTCTGCGGGGTCGAGGGCGACACTGCACATCTTGCCCTTCTAATTGCACCAATATGGAATTGAAACTGGTACACAGCACCCATTCCCTCAAAAAGAGGGAAGAGCTTCTAATTGCACCAATATGGAATTGAAACTCGAGGTAGTAACCGTTTCCGAGTACGGGATAATTCCTTCTAATTGCACCAATATGGAATTGAAACCGATCAAGACGCAATGTGGGCGGCGGCCGAACCGGTACTTCTAATTGCACCAATATGGAATTGAAACTCAAAAAAGTCCGGCCACCCTCCTCCACAACCTGCACTTCTAATTGCACCAATATGGAATTGAAACTACTTCTCCAATTGTCCAATCAGCACATCTGAACCCTTCTAATTGCACCAATATGGAATTGAAACGCTTTCCGAGCTGTGAAGCGTACGAGTATTTAGCCGCTTCTAATTGCACCAATATGGAATTGAAACATCGGAACGCCTGGCGCACTATCAATTATCAGATCCTTCTAATTGCACCAATATGGAATTGAAACCTTTCCGCGTCGCGCCCTCTCATGAGCGGCTTCAATCTTCTAATTGCACCAATATGGAATTGAAACATGCCAAACTGATCCCGAGAAAGAACAAAAAAAATCCCTTCTAATTGCACCAATATGGAATTGAAACTTTCATAGCACAACAGTTTAGTTTAATCAAGCCACTCTTCTAATTGCACCAATATGGAATTGAAACTACTGCAACAAGCCTATCCATTTTGTAAAGACGGCTTCTAATTGCACCAATATGGAATTGAAACTAAGCCCACTTCGGGAACTCCATAGCCGCACCGGCCTTCTAATTGCACCAATATGGAATTGAAACCTTGCAAAAATCTTGTGCCGCTTATACGGCAAAACCTTCTAATTGCACCAATATGGAATTGAAACTACTTAACACCAGAAACTGTAAAATTGTCAGATTTTACTTCTAATTGCACCAATATGGAATTGAAACTACGTTTTTGATGTCGGGAATCCCTTGTACGCAACACTTCTAATTGCACCAATATGGAATTGAAACCTCCTCTTGCAGGTCGGATTGCACAAGGATCACCTCCCCTTCTAATTGCACCAATATGGAATTGAAACACAACCTCATTGATGCCGTCCATCCGGGAAACGGTTGCTTCTAATTGCACCAATATGGAATTGAAACAACTCACCTGTCAGGTATTCCGAATCAAGACCTACCTTCTAATTGCACCAATATGGAATTGAAACTGCCCACCCGCGACTCAACGATATCCAAGGAGAACCGCTTCTAATTGCACCAATATGGAATTGAAACTCCGGAAACCGGTTCTCCTTGGATATCGTTGAGTCGCTTCTAATTGCACCAATATGGAATTGAAACAGCGTTATCTCGATATCGACACCGGTGAACGACCGACTTCTAATTGCACCAATATGGAATTGAAACTACGCATACAGGGCCGAACTGGTTGTTGATCTTGTCCTTCTAATTGCACCAATATGGAATTGAAACGCAAGAGGAGCGGATTGATAACCTGCTCCATGGTCGCTTCTAATTGCACCAATATGGAATTGAAACCGGTCTCTTCCATGTCCGGAGCACCCGGGTAGCTCCTTCTAATTGCACCAATATGGAATTGAAACATTGTACGGGATTCCGAGCTTGTCCATTATCTCGAAGTCTTCTAATTGCACCAATATGGAATTGAAACGCAATCATAATCGAGGCTGCAAGGTTCCATCCCTGCTTCTAATTGCACCAATATGGAATTGAAACTATGCCATGCTCCACACCACCTTTGCGGTGTATGGCTTCTAATTGCACCAATATGGAATTGAAACTTTTCTCGGCGTCCCACATCGAATTATCAGCCCACCTTCTAATTGCACCAATATGGAATTGAAACGTGTACTGCATCAGTACAACATCGTTATACCGAGACCTTCTAATTGCACCAATATGGAATTGAAACCCGGCACCCGGCAACTGTTTCACCCGCTGTCAGCTCTGTCTTCTAATTGCACCAATATGGAATTGAAACTAAGCCGGCCGTAATCCATTTTCTTTTTTAAAATCCTTCTAATTGCACCAATATGGAATTGAAACGACGTATCTGCGTCTTGAGGTCGTCCAGCATGTATTCTTCTAATTGCACCAATATGGAATTGAAACTGAGTTTTTCGAACTGCCCCTGAGATACCCCGGCATCTTCTAATTGCACCAATATGGAATTGAAACAATGCTGATAGTGCAGCCATCTGCAGCTGCAACTCTCTTCTAATTGCACCAATATGGAATTGAAACTAATCATCAAAACAGCAAGGAATACCCCTATAATATGCTTCTAATTGCACCAATATGGAATTGAAACATGTTGGCCTGAAACGACTGTTGTTGCCGAGCCGCTCTTCTAATTGCACCAATATGGAATTGAAACATGCAGGAACAGCTCGTACATTTCCGCACGCTTGTTTTCCTTCTAATTGCACCAATATGGAATTGAAACCAGTTCCCCGATTTTCACCGGGAACACCTCGCTTGGGCTTCTAATTGCACCAATATGGAATTGAAACGAAGTGATACCATATATCTCCGATGCCGACTTGCGCGGCTTCTTCTAATTGCACCAATATGGAATTGAAACCTCCCTCCGCCCGAATTGTCGGATCAAGTATATCCCACTTCTAATTGCACCAATATGGAATTGAAACGGACTTTAGCCCCCGGTTCCGGGAGCCGGTCGGACCTTCTAATTGCACCAATATGGAATTGAAACTATGAGCGCCTCAAGTTCTTCGGACAGTGAAAGAGCTTCTAATTGCACCAATATGGAATTGAAACGCGGCACAAAATAGACGAGTGGTGGAGTTTTTTGGCTTCTAATTGCACCAATATGGAATTGAAACGCATATTTCCGCATCTGGGGGAAAGATGCGGAGTACCTTCTAATTGCACCAATATGGAATTGAAACTGATTCCGATCGGCTTATAACTACGTACCATTTCACTTCTAATTGCACCAATATGGAATTGAAACTGCGATTCTGACTGAGCTTGAACGCGAAAGCTCGCAGGAACTTCTAATTGCACCAATATGGAATTGAAACCGATCTGCCGCTGGTGTTCAATACGACCGGTTTCAACTTCTAATTGCACCAATATGGAATTGAAACTTTGCAAGGGCTTCAACATTGAGCGACTTTTTCTCTGCTTCTAATTGCACCAATATGGAATTGAAACTTTTTCTGCTCCTGCGGGATCAACAGCCCAGCCTCTTCTAATTGCACCAATATGGAATTGAAACCGGATGTGATCCCGCGTGGAAGTGTAGAAGTATTGCACTTCTAATTGCACCAATATGGAATTGAAACTACGTTGACACCGTGCCGCCCGTCCCGACTGCCGTCTTCTAATTGCACCAATATGGAATTGAAACGTTCATTGAGATAGCTGATTCGATAGACGAGAAGATTCTTCTAATTGCACCAATATGGAATTGAAACAAGACCGCCGCAATCGATGTAACACTTTGCTGGCTTTTCTTCTAATTGCACCAATATGGAATTGAAACTGGGAGTGGTGCCCCGTGTGCGGATGGGCAGCGCGGCTTCTAATTGCACCAATATGGAATTGAAACATACGAACAAGCGCGAACTGTGAGAGAAAAAGCTCCCTTCTAATTGCACCAATATGGAATTGAAACGCTCTACTTCATCGGCAAAATGGCTCCACTGCTACTCCTTCTAATTGCACCAATATGGAATTGAAACACGCGAACAAATCACGGATGGCCGAAGCCGTAAAAACCCTTCTAATTGCACCAATATGGAATTGAAACCAATGAGGACCGGGAAGGAGATTCGGGATTGGCCGGCTTCTAATTGCACCAATATGGAATTGAAACATCGATGGGATACCCTTGCTGCGTGCATCTACGAGGTGCTTCTAATTGCACCAATATGGAATTGAAACTGATCATTAGAATTAATGAGTTAGGTATAACAAAGCTTCTAATTGCACCAATATGGAATTGAAACTTTGCTCACAGGCGATCTGCCCTTCAAGCTGCATCTGCTTCTAATTGCACCAATATGGAATTGAAACTCTGCTGCTTGTCGGTCAGTGTCGGGCGGTCAGCGCTTCTAATTGCACCAATATGGAATTGAAACCTTCATAAGCTGTGCCTTGCCCGAATTTCTCAGCCCTTCTAATTGCACCAATATGGAATTGAAACCCTACGTGATTGATCTTTTCGGTAAGCTCAAGTTGCCCCTTCTAATTGCACCAATATGGAATTGAAACTGGTGTTGATCGGTTATTGTTGTTTGATTTCAGATTCTTCTAATTGCACCAATATGGAATTGAAACAATCGACTGGATTGCGAACATGGGGCGCGAGGAAGCCTTCTAATTGCACCAATATGGAATTGAAACGTCATCTTCTGTAGCTGGCCCGGCAATTTCGTATATTCCTTCTAATTGCACCAATATGGAATTGAAACTGAGGTTCGGTCGGTCGTCGGTTGTGAAAGCAAGGCTTCTAATTGCACCAATATGGAATTGAAACAAATTTCCGGACAGTTGCTCTTTTTTCCTTAAAAATCTTCTAATTGCACCAATATGGAATTGAAACTCAAAGTTTTTCAGTATTCCGGATTCGTCGCACACCTTCTAATTGCACCAATATGGAATTGAAACTTCGCCCGGAGCCCAGTTGAAAACTTTTGTCGCGGCTTCTAATTGCACCAATATGGAATTGAAACATGGATATGCAGGTGCTCTTGACATTGTAGGGGATCCTTCTAATTGCACCAATATGGAATTGAAACTCATCACTTTCCCTATACCGAACAAATATAGGCGTTCTTCTAATTGCACCAATATGGAATTGAAACCGTGAGTTCTTTTTACGTTCTGATAAGAATTGCCGGGCTTCTAATTGCACCAATATGGAATTGAAACGCCGCTTGCCATACCCTCGATCAACCTGCAAAGTCTTCTTCTAATTGCACCAATATGGAATTGAAACGTCTTCCATTTCGGTTTTGAGCGACTCGGCCATTGCGCTTCTAATTGCACCAATATGGAATTGAAACGTGGCAAAGTCGATGCTGGAGGTATGTTTTAAGGTTGCTTCTAATTGCACCAATATGGAATTGAAACCTCTGCCCCTTCATAGTATCGACAATCGCTTCCCCCTTCTAATTGCACCAATATGGAATTGAAACAACGTCCAGAACTGCATCAGCTCAGGATCTTGAAGCACTTCTAATTGCACCAATATGGAATTGAAACGGAAAGCCCAAGCTGTTGCAGAGCGTCCGCCGGATTCTTCTAATTGCACCAATATGGAATTGAAACAGATCCCAATAGCTGTAGGTCGGAAGTCTGGATTCGCTTCTAATTGCACCAATATGGAATTGAAACCCGTCATACCTCCCCGGAGATACATCTCTACAAGCTGACTTCTAATTGCACCAATATGGAATTGAAACAAAGGTATATTTCAAGCCGTTCGCTCCACATGCTACTTCTAATTGCACCAATATGGAATTGAAACAACAGGTGGCATTAAAGGCAGCATCACTCGGGGTACCTTCTAATTGCACCAATATGGAATTGAAACCAGCATTCGGGGTACATGGTGGTTTTTTGAATCCCTCTTCTAATTGCACCAATATGGAATTGAAACTAAGTCTGGAGATAAGGTTGAATGGGTTGACGTTATCTTCTAATTGCACCAATATGGAATTGAAACATCAGATTGATTATTATTCCGCTCGGATCTGATTGCTTCTAATTGCACCAATATGGAATTGAAACTGGCGACAATTGTTGCAACAGCGGTCTGCCCGGCTGCGCTTCTAATTGCACCAATATGGAATTGAAACTCGACAGAGCCTTCGACGGCGGCAGCTGAAGCTCTACTTCTAATTGCACCAATATGGAATTGAAACCCTGCTGGATGAGGCGGGGTTGTGCATTGAGGAGCTTCTTCTAATTGCACCAATATGGAATTGAAACTACAGTTCCTCGTGCAGCTCGTCGTGGGCTTTACGGGCTTCTAATTGCACCAATATGGAATTGAAACAGAGTCTGCGACGCAGGCTGCTGTGCTGCCACCGCCCTCTTCTAATTGCACCAATATGGAATTGAAACCCTGAACTGACCTCGTGAAAAAGCATAATGGTATCCCTTCTAATTGCACCAATATGGAATTGAAACTGGATGAAGAGACCAAGCAGAGGCTTGCGGCGCTCCTTCTAATTGCACCAATATGGAATTGAAACACAGACTTGGCCCTTATCGCATGAAAAACCTGCGCACTTCTAATTGCACCAATATGGAATTGAAACTTTCGAAACAGACGAAAAATGGGAAATAGATCGCGTCTTCTAATTGCACCAATATGGAATTGAAACTAGACTATGGTGACGGTATGGTGTTAGTGTCACCACTTCTAATTGCACCAATATGGAATTGAAACGAATCAAATATACTTCGAATTCAGTTTAGACGATATACTTCTAATTGCACCAATATGGAATTGAAACATACCGGTATGAATAGTTTCGAGAATACTTTCATAACTTCTAATTGCACCAATATGGAATTGAAACGTATTGCTCCATTGATATAGCCAAAAATTTTATGCACTTCTAATTGCACCAATATGGAATTGAAACCCGAACAATCCGGCTACGACGACGACATCGAGCCGCTCCCTTCTAATTGCACCAATATGGAATTGAAACCACCCTTGCTCACCCAGACGTTGCCGCAGCATCCGGACTTCTAATTGCACCAATATGGAATTGAAACCTGGATTGCCTACGTCAACCGCGACGCCGACCAGGCCCTTCTAATTGCACCAATATGGAATTGAAACGCGTCCAGGACTGGATCGACCGCAACGAACCCAAAGCTTCTAATTGCACCAATATGGAATTGAAACAAATTGAATCGATCAAAGCTGAAATTGAAAAACGCGCTTCTAATTGCACCAATATGGAATTGAAACACGACAATTGCTTCCGTGTGGGCTGATCGTGACTACTTCTAATTGCACCAATATGGAATTGAAACTAAATTTTGGCATGTAGCTCAATGGTAGAGCGCCCGGCTTCTAATTGCACCAATATGGAATTGAAACGGTGCATAAGCTCTATGCTTTTGTGCTCGCGACCGCTTCTAATTGCACCAATATGGAATTGAAACGTGGGATTTCCTTCTCAGAATCGTAATACATATCCAACTTCTAATTGCACCAATATGGAATTGAAACGCAAATCACCGATCGTTGCAATGAGGCCGGACAATCTTCTAATTGCACCAATATGGAATTGAAACCTGCTTCAGCTCCGCAGCAAAACGCTCCACCTCTCCGCTTCTAATTGCACCAATATGGAATTGAAACCACACTGGAAGCCAAGGCGCCGAAGCGCCTCAGCTCCTTCTAATTGCACCAATATGGAATTGAAACGCATGGTATCGATCGACGTTTGACGCTTTTGTTCAGGCTTCTAATTGCACCAATATGGAATTGAAACAGAAGAATGTTGTCGTAAACATGCTTCAGGTTCTGCGTCTTCTAATTGCACCAATATGGAATTGAAACTGTAAAACCCGGTGTGGCATTACGTGATTATTAAGTTCTTCTAATTGCACCAATATGGAATTGAAACATGTGCCTGCGGACAGGACGTTCCGTGATGCATGGGCTTCTAATTGCACCAATATGGAATTGAAACGCCTTTTCCTTGAGAGTTGCCTGTATAAGCGCCTGCCTTCTAATTGCACCAATATGGAATTGAAACTTTTTTTCAGTCCAAGATCCGATCATGTACACATCTTTCTTCTAATTGCACCAATATGGAATTGAAACCCTCGGTACTGGCGTGGGGCAGGGCCGTTCTGTTTTTTCTTCTAATTGCACCAATATGGAATTGAAACTGGCTCGAAAAGTATAAAACGGATGTATACCCACGTCTCTTCTAATTGCACCAATATGGAATTGAAACCAGCCCATGCACCGCGTTCTTTACCTGCTCCGCCTTTCTTCTAATTGCACCAATATGGAATTGAAACGCAAGGAACTTCAGGCTTTGCCCGATGTTGTACGTTCTTCTAATTGCACCAATATGGAATTGAAACTAATAAGGCGGTTGAAATTGCCAAAAGCGACTGTCTCTTCTAATTGCACCAATATGGAATTGAAACGACACCAGCCTTCCGAAACTCCTCGGCCAGATCGCGCTTCTAATTGCACCAATATGGAATTGAAACTCGGTAGGGTTATGAGGTCAGAAGACAAGGATCCTCCCTTCTAATTGCACCAATATGGAATTGAAACTTATAGTGCGCCGTAATAAACTCCCAATACGACGTAGCTTCTAATTGCACCAATATGGAATTGAAACCCAGTTTCCGTGAACGTCAATTTTGCTCCTGCAAGTCTTCTAATTGCACCAATATGGAATTGAAACGAATCTTTTTGGATAGCATAACAGCAAGAAACCCCCTTCTAATTGCACCAATATGGAATTGAAACAATACCCCGTCAGGTGTCACCCTTACAGCTACTTGGGCTTCTAATTGCACCAATATGGAATTGAAACCCGGTGAGGGACGTTTTTATATTCAGGTTTGCCATATAACTTCTAATTGCACCAATATGGAATTGAAACTGCAAAAAAATCAAAACAAGTTATTACAGTTGCAACTTCTAATTGCACCAATATGGAATTGAAACCATGAGCATGGACGACATCGCAGCCCGCATGGGCCGCCTTCTAATTGCACCAATATGGAATTGAAACGCGAAATGGCGTTAATCAAACGGAAAAGGATACAACACTTCTAATTGCACCAATATGGAATTGAAACCAAACCGAGCGTGGCAAGAGAAAATGTATAAACATACTTCTAATTGCACCAATATGGAATTGAAACAATGGAGGGTTCGCTATCACAACATCAACCATCCTGCTTCTAATTGCACCAATATGGAATTGAAACTACGAACCAGACGCGGCAGCATCGGTAACAGACACCCTTCTAATTGCACCAATATGGAATTGAAACAGTAACTTCATGGCCGGGATTTTCTCGGTAGCAATCTCTTCTAATTGCACCAATATGGAATTGAAACATCTCCCTGGCTTGTGCCGTCGGGGATAACCCGGCAACTTCTAATTGCACCAATATGGAATTGAAACCCAGCCTGCACTGCCGAATAGTACCCAGGCACAGCACTTCTAATTGCACCAATATGGAATTGAAACCTGACCGGATTTGCTCTATTCCCTCTTTTTGAGGGCCTTCTAATTGCACCAATATGGAATTGAAACCCGACGGAGGAGGCACCGAAGAACGCATCTACAGCGCTTCTAATTGCACCAATATGGAATTGAAACCGGATCAATTAATGCCACTTTTTCTATCGGCAAAATACTTCTAATTGCACCAATATGGAATTGAAACCTCAATGTCGGCAACGTTATACCCGTACCAGCCGCACTTCTAATTGCACCAATATGGAATTGAAACTACGCCGATTCTGCAAGGCGTGAAGTCCTTGACGAGACTTCTAATTGCACCAATATGGAATTGAAACCCAGCAACCCGGTTGCAATAGCCGACAGCGATAAACCTTCTAATTGCACCAATATGGAATTGAAACCTAGTAGCCAAGAACGGCGTGCTCAAGCAAACCGACTTCTAATTGCACCAATATGGAATTGAAACCTAGTAGCCAAGAACGGCGTGCTCAAGCAAACCGACTTCTAATTGCACCAATATGGAATTGAAACGAGGGTGTTGCCGCTCCGGATCCTCCAAGACCCGACAATACTTCTAATTGCACCAATATGGAATTGAAACGATAAATTGTATAGCGTAATGACTGAAGAAATGATTATCTTCTAATTGCACCAATATGGAATTGAAACGCCGTCAAGTTGTATCATAACAACAAACCATACTGCTTCTAATTGCACCAATATGGAATTGAAACGATCATCTGTAATTGTGTCATACTTTGACGATTTATAACTTCTAATTGCACCAATATGGAATTGAAACCTGATAGACAGCTGCAGAGTGTTGTACCCTTCGCCGCCTTCTAATTGCACCAATATGGAATTGAAACCGCAATAACTCCTTTCATTCCAGCCACTCCGGATAACTTCTAATTGCACCAATATGGAATTGAAACTCAAAAAATTCGACGCCAATACCGTCAACTGTAAACTCCTTCTAATTGCACCAATATGGAATTGAAACACAATCATCAGTTGCAAACCCCATTCCGGCAAAATGTCTTCTAATTGCACCAATATGGAATTGAAACACACCTGAGAGCCCTGAGGACTTGAATAACATTTACGCTTCTAATTGCACCAATATGGAATTGAAACTCAGCCTTGCGCGTTCGGCGCGGTACGCCGTGCGGACTTCTAATTGCACCAATATGGAATTGAAACTCATAGTTGATGTACTGGACGGGATCAAAATATTCGCTTCTAATTGCACCAATATGGAATTGAAACATCTGAAACTGCCCGTACCAGTCCATCGCCGCGAGACTTCTAATTGCACCAATATGGAATTGAAACTTTCAATCAGGCACGTAACTGTATCGCCGGCAACAGGCTTCTAATTGCACCAATATGGAATTGAAACGATCTCAACAGGGACAACCGGTGTGAAACCGGGACTTCTAATTGCACCAATATGGAATTGAAACGTTATTACATGTGCTGTATCTCCGAGAGGTATACTACTTCTAATTGCACCAATATGGAATTGAAACTGGGTAAATCGTTAGGAAACTCGGCTGAAGCTTATGTCTTCTAATTGCACCAATATGGAATTGAAACGAAATGACCGCACCTTCTGGCGGTTACCTCGAAGAACTTCTAATTGCACCAATATGGAATTGAAACTAATAAACCCACGCTTGAGACACTCGCTTATCAGGCTTCTAATTGCACCAATATGGAATTGAAACATGGCATCTTCAAGCCTCTCGGTATACTCTTTTTGTGCTTCTAATTGCACCAATATGGAATTGAAACAAAAATCAGTTACAGCTCCTTCTGTGTCGGATGAGGCTTCTAATTGCACCAATATGGAATTGAAACTCGCTACCGGTTCCACCGTTGTGGGTATAAGCATCCCTTCTAATTGCACCAATATGGAATTGAAACCATGACGCAGACCGCAATGCCGAGCCCTGGTCGATCTCTTCTAATTGCACCAATATGGAATTGAAACAGATGCAATGGCGAAGGATCTTATGCGGTGCCAAGCCTTCTAATTGCACCAATATGGAATTGAAACACCAGTTAAAAAATCCGGGATATGGCGAGTACCCCTTGCTTCTAATTGCACCAATATGGAATTGAAACGAGGCGTCATGGAGGGCATTGAGGCGACGGTTGACCTGCTTCTAATTGCACCAATATGGAATTGAAACTAATTGTAATCACCATATTCCGACCCGGGAACAGGTCTTCTAATTGCACCAATATGGAATTGAAACTCTTATGCTTGCCTTTCGCAACTCGATACCCCAAAACCCTTCTAATTGCACCAATATGGAATTGAAACAGGTGTAAACCAAGGTGTAAACCTTGGGAATACGGCTTCTAATTGCACCAATATGGAATTGAAACTACGGTTTCCCCTTTACCCCTTCCCGTCATTAAGAACCTTCTAATTGCACCAATATGGAATTGAAACGATGGGAAAGAGGACTGGGTGACGATCAACAAGACGGTCTTCTAATTGCACCAATATGGAATTGAAACGTGCCTGTGCAATTTCCGCCAGCGCATCGGCAACAACTTCTATTTGCACCAATATGGAATTGAAACCTCGTCTCATTGCCCTGATTGCCCAATGATGCGTCACTTCTAATTGCACCAATATGGAATTGAAACGGGTTTGCCTATCCCTGGCCTCCGCGACATAGTCGCGCTTCTAATTGCACCAATATGGAATTGAAACCGGTTAAGGTTGCGTGTTCCTCGCTCGCAACAAGGCCTTCTAATTGCACCAATATGGAATTGAAACCGGCAAACAGCTTGTGAAATAGTCATGCCTCTTATTACTTCTAATTGCACCAATATGGAATTGAAACTCCGAATATTGTTGACCTTACGCTAAATGTATCGCCCTTCTAATTGCACCAATATGGAATTGAAACAATCCTGACTCGGTTTTGTAAACCAAATTTGCGTTTGTCTTCTAATTGCACCAATATGGAATTGAAACTGAAATTTCTGGTGATTGTCCCATAGCAATCGGGCCGCTTCTAATTGCACCAATATGGAATTGAAACGTAGAAGCCGAGCTTCGTTCTCTTCCGCCGTCGCTTCTTCTAATTGCACCAATATGGAATTGAAACGGTAATGCACGAACCGGTTCATCCGGTCGAGCACTTCACTTCTAATTGCACCAATATGGAATTGAAACCTCAAGGACGCAGTGTCTGCATATCAGACTGCGCAGCTTCTAATTGCACCAATATGGAATTGAAACGTTTACGTGAAAGAGCTTTACGCAAAAAATAACTCCTTCTAATTGCACCAATATGGAATTGAAACATCAAACGCACAGATCACACTGAGCGTGGCGCACGCTTCTAATTGCACCAATATGGAATTGAAACGTCATGCAGACGCTTGTGTCGGGCATGATCGGCGGCCTTCTAATTGCACCAATATGGAATTGAAACTCGTGCTTCGCTTGACGGCGGATCTACATGGGGAACTTCTAATTGCACCAATATGGAATTGAAACTTATCTGCTAATGCAACTCGACGAAGTCGTGATAACTTCTAATTGCACCAATATGGAATTGAAACGGTGATACAGTGAATCTGAGTTTAACCGGATTCGGTAGCTTCTAATTGCACCAATATGGAATTGAAACTTTGTCTCGTTGTCCGGGCAACGGAACCGGAGTGCACCCTTCTAATTGCACCAATATGGAATTGAAACGATGTACTCCTCTCCATGTACTGATGAGTAGCCCATGTCTTCTAATTGCACCAATATGGAATTGAAACGCTAAAGAGGCAAAGTGGGGACGCTCGCAATTTCGTAAACTAACGCGATAATTAGTCTACGGCCTCTACACATCAATCATCAACGGCAAAGCTGTTATCGTCGATTTCGAACCGGTCCCCGAACTGCGTGACTCTGACCAGTAGTTGGGGGACATTTGTAACCGCTTAAACTTTTATTCTGAATTCATCAACATACGACGGGGTTTTAGCTGAATATAATGGCGGACAGGAATGTCCGCCCTCCTTTAAGGGGGAGGGACACTTTGGGGATCGTACATTTGGCTTTTCGACAACTGAAACACCCAGTCCGGCAACATCGAACACCTAATCCGCTCAGAAGCAACAAAGTGTTCGATTTTTCGCGGATTTACTGTTTGACCT